>MAAC01018149.1_pt1 | contig 104754 bp, 91 predicted proteins | sample 1115981 | NCBI WGS metagenome assembly MAAC01 (sample SAMN04961126, study PRJNA320927) | seawater metagenome | isolation source: sample BD02T64 sea water enriched with oil for 64 days | place: USA:Gulf of Mexico | collected 2013-07-27 | reverse complement strand
CGTGTGCTTTCGAGTTTTGGTGAGGGGCCTGGAACCCTTATATCTGTCGATGAAGAGGATGATATGGAAAAGCCGGTAATTTCTGGAATAGCGTTTAATAGAGACGAAGCTAAGATCACGGTAAGAGGGGTGCCTGACATTCCTGGTGCTGCGTACAAAATCCTTGGGCCAGTAGGTGAGGCCAACATTGAAGTGGACATGATTGTTCAAAACATCAGTGAAGATAATTCAACGGATTTTACTTTTACGGTACATCGGAATGAATTTATTAAGACACAAGAAGTCTTAAGGATTGTTGCTGCTGAAGTTGGTGCAAAAGAGGTGGTTGGTGATGATGGTATTGCGAAGATATCTATTGTTGGTGTTGGGATGCGATCTCATGCCGGTGTTGCAGGGCAGATGTTCAAGACCCTTGCCGATGAATCTATTAATATTCAGATGATATCGACTTCAGAAATCAAAATATCAGTAGTAATTGAAGAAAAATACCTAGAGTTGGCTGTTCGAGCGTTGCATTCTAGTTTCAATCTGGACAAAGAAGAAAACTAACGTACAATGCTCTAACTGATTATAATTTAACACATTATTGGTTTCATCAGGTTTATAAGAACCTTGTAAATCTGATGATATTGAACTATGAAAACTCCAACCAGGAAATCATATTACCTGCATTAGAACCCAATCTAAGGGACGCTGAAGTTATCCATAACTAAATAGTTGGATAAATTTGCGAGGTTGCCTTCATTTTTGACGTAGCTAGGCAATAATTACTGTAATGGACTCTCTATGGGTGTGCTTTTGTTGATGCGGTTGTGTCGACTTAAGTGCTTAGCTAGTGGATAGGACAGATTTTTTTGCTACGGAGCACTTGAAGGAGAAGGTAAATGCTTATATTGACTCGACGAGTCGGTGAGACGTTAATGATTGGTGATGAAGTTACTGTCACTGTTTTGGGCGTAAAAGGTAATCAAGTTCGAATTGGTGTTAATGCACCAAAAGAGATTGCTGTTCATCGAGAGGAAATCTATCAACGTATTCAAAGGGAAAAGCAGAACCCTGAAGGTGAGGACGTTTAATCCTGTTAGCTTAGCTGACAAGATGTTTTAGAGTCGTAGTGCTCTAGATAGTATCAAAGCAGTATTCAAAAAAGCAGGCTGTCGGTGGTTTTATCGGCATCCTGCTTTTTTTATGTCTGTTTGAAAATAAAATGATAAAAAACAGCATCCTGGGCTTGGCATTTCGGAAAAACCTGGTAATATTCGCGGCTTGTGACTGGAGAGGTGGCCGAGAGGCCGAAGGCGCTCCCCTGCTAAGGGAGTATGGGCTTTAACTCCCATCGAGGGTTCGAATCCCTCCTTCTCCGCCACTTCTTACTATCTCTGATAGTAAGCTGTTCATTAGCAAGAACAGGCAAGGGTAGCATTGAATAAAATAGTGGTGAAAGTTTAAGAGAAGTAAAAAACTCGTTGACTTTCAAGAGCATAACCACTATCATTCGCCCCGTATTAAAGCGCCAGTAGCTCAGCTGGATAGAGTACCTGGCTACGAACCAGGTGGTCGGAGGTTCGACTCCTTCCTGGCGCACCATATAAAATAAAGGCCTAGCAGAAATGCTAGGCCTTTTTTTATGCCTGAAATTCGTAAGCCATATCTGTATGACAGTAATACGAGAAGTGGTACGGTTCTGTTTAGAGGGGGGGGGGACGTATGAAATTCACTGAATTACCAGGTACTAAATACATACTGAATATATTGCTACTCTTCAGCCTTGCTGTGGCACTCAGTATCACAACAAATATTGACGTGAGCACAATAATTCTAGTGGCTTGTATTGTTCTAAGTGTGACAATGGTTTTGGTCCCTTTGCTATTTCTAATTGCTGACAAGGAAAAGGGGTCGCTGGCGCGAAACAGAAGAATATTAATATTAAATATTTTTGGTGCAGTGGCAATAAATAGCGGCCTATACCTTTATTGGAATTTCTGTAACTTGAATCCAGGCTTTCTTGTGTGTGGTGGATCGTAGGAAACAAAAGTGAAAAGGAGTAAATATGGTTGTTGACTGGAATGTCATAAGTTCGGTAGCTACAGCAATAGGGTCAATAGCGACAGCATTCGGTGTGTTGTTTGGTGCGTGGCAAATTCGTATCTCTAAGAAGCAAGCACAAGCCGAATTCGAGGATCAAATAGACCAGCAATATCGCGCTATCTCCATGGAATTGCCAGTAGATGTTCTCATTGGAGGTGTACCCTCTAACGAGGAGGCATCAAGGGTACGAGAATTGGTATACAACTATCTTGATTTGAGTAATGAGCAAGTTTACTTGAGAGCCAAGGATAGGGTTTCAACACATACCTGGAATTCTTGGTGTGCAGGTATCAAATCGCATTTAGATCGCCCTGCATTTGGCAGTGTATTTGAAGAAGTTAAAGAAAAGAGCGGCTTTACTTACCTTGAGCAGCTTGTCGATACTGATTACAGCTCAGATCCAATCGAATGGTATAAATAGCGAGGTGAAAAATAATGAGAGTTGAAGTAATAATTACAAAATTGGACTTACTCAAACTGCATTTTTATATGCTACTACGATTGAAAGCGAATCAAGCCATGCTCGTACTTTTATTGGTATGTGCAGGGGTTGGTGGCTTCGATATGGTTGGTATGGCGGGCATAGTGCCGTGGCTGTTATTTACCTTGCTTGGTAGCTCTATCGCCTTTCTTGCCTTATTTTTTATGGGGTCTGGACTACAAACTCTCATGGCCACTTCAGAGAAAGGGTTCATTGGCGATCAAGTATTTGAAATACTGGGCGATGGTTTTTTGGAGAAGACTATGGGTTCAGAAACAAAAACAGCTTGGGCGGCGATTGAAAATATCTATAAAACTGAAAAATACATATTCGTCAAAATTAATGGTTCTCGCTTTCATATCATCCCTAAAAGAGCGTTTTCTGATCAAGCAGGTTTTTATAGATTTTGGGATCTTATTTCTAGGAATCTATCGGTGCTATAGATAAGGCGTAAGGGCATAAGGTAGCTGGTGGGGTTGCTCATAAACATGGAGTTTGACAATCACGATATAGCGCACGATGGCTGATGCTTTCATCGGCCGCCATACAACCGAGAATAATATCAACTTTGGATGATGTGACTTCTCTTGCGTCCAGCCCCTCTAATGCTTGTGCGCAGGCATCAGCAGTCATCAGGCGAGTCGACTTTGTTGTTGGTTTTTTTGGGTTGTTCGGGTGGGGGTGAAAATGTGCAGCGGCATTCCAGCGGCTTGCAGGTACCTCGCCAAGGGCCGAGTGGGCATTTATTAGATTCTGCCAGTATTGCTTGGGGTTGGGTGCATCAGGCAATACACAACCGTAGCCGATGATGCAAACATCTTGTTCTTGATAAGAGTATTTGGAGGCGTTCATGGGGTAGCTTCTATTTATTATTTTTATTTTGGTACTTTTGTATTTAGGTGCTTCTGGTACTCTAGTTCCTTTTTTGAGAATAACAGTGTGCCTGAATGAAGGCAAACGAGTAAGTGAAGGAAAAGGAGGGGGAATCTTTATACGCGGTGGCCCCCCTTTTTTTCTGAAATGTCATTTTGATATCACTCAATTACCTAGCTTTCATGTCCAGGCCGATCTGTTTGGATGAAAGTGTTGATCCCTGTGCCTGTTATTCACTGTAAAAATGTTTGCTATAGGCTGTGCTTATGCCGAATCAATGGGATGTTCCAATATTTTCGTTAGTGCTCTTAAATGTTGGTTGTTTTGACTAGTTTTGACAAAATCGCATTAATTCGAATGTTTGTCGCTGGCATTTTGGCAGATCTTCACAAATACCTCATTTGAACGTGGCCAGACTCCCTATGATGGTGCGGCAATTGGTCGTGAAACGCTTTTCGTGCGCCATCATGGTGTTGCCTCTAGGTATCATACAAGGTAAATTTGCCGCTCTTCATTACTTATCTATAGTGATGAAGGGAGGGCTGTTTCGAGTACTCGAAACAAACAATATCATCGAATGAACATTACAGTATAAAGGTGTAACCCATGAATCCACTTATGTTGGAAGGCATAAATCTCATGGTGATAGGCATGGGGGCAGTGTTTACATTTCTAACATTGTTGGTGTTTACCACCACTCTAATGTCAAAGCTGGTTAACAAATTTGCACCACCTGCACCAGCGCCTGCTGCAAAGCCCGTTATTGCGGCATCACCCAACCAACCTAACCAGGTATCCGATGGCCAGTTGCTTGCTGTTATCACAGCTGCAATTCATCGGCATCGTTCGCGCCACAAGTAGCGAACTTTATTAACGTTAAGCAAAACTAAACACTAAAAAGGCCATGTACATGAGTGAGGCAAAAAAGCCGTTAGGCATCACTGACGTCGTTCTTCGTGACGCGCATCAGTCATTATTCGCGACTCGATTACGAGTTGAGGATATGTTACCCATTGCTGAAATGCTGGATAAAGTTGGATATTGGTCTCTAGAGACTTGGGGCGGAGCTACCTTCGACTCTTGTATCCGTTATCTTGGCGAAGATCCATGGGAGCGTATTCGCTTATTAAAGAAGGCGATGCCTAACACCCCTCAGTCCATGTTGTTTCGTGGTCAGAATATTTTGGGTTACCGTCATTATGCTGATGACGTGGTTAACAAATTTGTTGAGCGTGCAGCCGTTAATGGTGTTGATGTTTTTCGTGTTTTTGATGCGATGAATGATGTGCGTAACTTGGATACGGCCATTAAGGCAGTTATTAAGCAAGAGAAGCATGCGCAAGGTACGATCTCTTATACGGTAAGTCCTGTTCATAATGATGCCATGTGGATTGATATGGCAAAACGTATACAGGATATGGGGGCTAATTCTGTCTGTATTAAAGATATGGCAGGTTTGTTAAAGCCTTACGTGGCTTTTGATTTGGTCAGCAAATTAAAAGAAGAATTGGAAATACCTGTACACATGCATTGCCATGCAACTACAGGCTTGTCGACTGCGACAATTCTTAAGGCGGTAGAGGCAGGTATTGATAATGTCGATACGTCTATATCTTCTATGAGTATGACGTACGGACATTCTGCGACTGAGTCGGTAGTGTCAATATTAGAAGGTACTGGTCGTGATACAGGTTTAGATATCAAGTTGTTGGAAGAAATCTCGGGTTACTTCAGAGAAGTACGTAAGAAATACGCGAAATTTGAAGGTGCTTTGCGTGGTGTTGATTCACGTATTCTTGTTGCGCAGGTACCTGGTGGCATGCTTACCAATATGGAAAGCCAGCTCAGAGAGCAAGGTGCAGGCGATAAGCTTGATGATGTATTGGAAGAGATCCCTCGTGTACGTAAAGACCTTGGTTACATTCCTTTGGTAACGCCTACATCACAAATTGTAGGTACCCAGGCTGTGTTGAATATACTGACAGGCGAGCGTTACAAGACGATCACGAAAGAAACAGCCGGTGTTTTAAAAGGCGAATATGGCAGTGCTCCTGCTGAATTTAATAAAGAGCTACAGGAAAAAGTGTTGGATGGTGCAGAAGCCATAACATGTCGTCCTGCAGATAACATTGATGACGAGATGGATAAACTGACTGAAGAGCTGAAAGGTTTAGCAGCAGAAAAAGGCATCAAGTTAGCAGAGAATGTGATTGATGATGTGCTTATCTATGCATTGTTCCCGCAGGTAGGTCTTAAGTTCTTAGAAAATCGTGGAAACCCTGATGCATTTGAGCCTGCACCGACATTAGAAGATGCAGCGGCTGTGACGTCAAGTCCAGCAGCCAAAGCGACAGCAAGTGCTGGCAATGACTCTGGTGTATATACGGTGACCGTAAGCGGTCAGCAGTATGTTGTTCAAGTGGCAGAGGGTGGAGATGTGACTTCGGCTGTGCCAACGGGCACGCCTGTTTCTGCACCTATGCAAGCACCGGTTCCTGTTGCGGGTGAACCCGTTGCGGCGCCGTTGGCAGGTAACATTTTTAAAGTGTTAGTTGTAGCGGGTCAGCAAGTTCAAGAGGGTGATGTTGTTGTCATCATGGAAGCGATGAAGATGGAAACTGAAATCCGTGCGGCAAAGGCGGGCACTGTTGTTTCTGTTAGCATTAAAGAAGGTGACGCGGTTTCCGTTGGCGACACCATGTTGACGTTAGGTTAAGAGGTCTGTTCGATGGATAAACTAATTAACCTATGGCAGAGCACCGGCTTTTATCATATTGAAGCTGGTCAGTTGGTCATGATTGTAGTGGGTTTGGTACTTCTTTGGTTGGCGATTAAGAAAGGCTTTGAACCTCTTCTTCTTGTGCCAATTGGTGTTGGTGGTATTTTGTCGAATATCCCTGCGGCAGGGATGGCTGAATCAGCCATCTCTCATGCGTTACACTTTGGCGATGCGGCATTACAGGCCAAAATGTATGCCTTGTTAGAGGTAACAGCAGATACACCGTATGACGATATTAAAGCGGCCGTTTATGGGGCAGGGCCTGCTGTTCACGACCAAGTGGACTTCTTAGCGAAGCAAGCAGGGCATGGCGACGGATTGCTGTATATGATCTATACGGTTGGCTTAACAACAGGCTTGTTCCCGTTATTGATATTTATGGGTGTAGGTGCGATGACAGACTTTGGTCCGTTACTGGCGAACCCTAAAACGTTGTTGTTAGGCGCTGCAGCCCAGTTTGGTATCTTTGCTGCTTTGTTGGGAGCTCTCGGGCTTTCAGTTTTGGGTATTGTTGACTTTTCGTTAGCGGATGCTGCGTCCATTGGTATTATTGGTGGTGCGGATGGCCCAACGGCGATATTTGTTGCCAGTAAACTGTCTCCGGATTTACTAGGGGCGATTGCTGTTGCTGCCTATTCTTATATGGCATTGGTTCCAATGATTCAGCCTCCTATTATGCGAGCGCTTACAACAGAGGAAGAGCGCAAGGTGGTGATGCATCAGCTCCGCCCGGTTTCTCAAACAGAAAAGATTATATTTCCGTTGTTGGTGCTTGTGATGGTGGCGATGTTGTTGCCTGATGCTGCTCCGCTACTGGGTATGTTTTGTTTTGGTAATTTGATGCGTGAATGTGGTGTGGTGGAGCGTTTAAGTGATACTGCTCAAAACACATTGATCAATATCGTTACAATAGGGTTGGGCTTGGCTGTTGGGTCTAAGCTAAGTGCGTCTTCTTTCTTGGTTGTAGAGACTTTGGGTATTCTTTCGTTGGGGTTAGTTGCTTTCTGTATTGGTACCGCATTTGGGGTAATGATGGGTAAGTTGCTTGCTAAAGTGTCAAAGGAGCCGATCAATCCTTTAATAGGTGCTGCGGGTGTTTCAGCTGTGCCTATGGCTGCTCGGGTGGCTAATAAGGTTGGGTTGGAGTCTAACCCTCAGAACTTCTTGTTAATGCATGCAATGGGGCCTAACGTGGCGGGTGTTATCGGATCTGCTGTTGCGGCGGGCATTTTGCTTAACTATGTAAATTAGTTAATTAGTTAAGAAGCAAGAAATAGCAGACATAAAAAACCGCAGATGATCTGCGGTTTTTTATGTCTGCTATTTCTTGCTAGGAAATTACGCAGGTACCAATCTAAATCGCTGAGGGTTGTTACGTAGCTCGGATGCACGTTTTGTTCTGACTTCATCAACCACTTTACGTAAAGATTCTGCTACGAAACGAATGTCTTCGCCGAGGCCTTCACTGATAAACTCTGGTGTATGGCCGATCATATATAGACATTCGATAAACTTGATTTTGATATCGTCTGCGACCATGCCAAAATTGAAACATGCAATTTTGCGTCGACACTGCTCGGGAGGACGGCCATTGGCAGGTTCTTGCTTCAATGAATAGAGGTGAGGGGGCATTTCGTAGAAATCCAGCAAGTCCGCTACCTGCTTGCCACGAGCGAGGTTAAGGAATTTTTGCTGCTGGATGTCTTCCAACTCAATTAGTAAATCTGTTAGTTCGTAATCAATCACTGTTTGACTCCCTCATGAAGTCCATGCAAGTGTATATGCAATGTGTACTTCTGTATTGTTTTTGTAAGTGTGTGCGCTGTTACACAAGGTACCATACTTTTTAGTCACAATAGAACTAATGTCTGGTTAGTCAGTGTACAAATCCTAGTCGATTGAGGTTGTGTGGGTGGGAGTGGTAAGGGGGAGAGGTTTAAAAAACACTTTCCTCATCGTCATCTGCCTGGTCTTTGAAGACACGCGTTTTTTTCCAGCTCTCATTATTTGTGCTGGTGGGAGGCGCTTTCACGGCAGGTGCCAGTGTTGAGCTCTGGCTCTTGATGCTGTCACTTGTCAGTTGTTTTGTGGGTGTTGGGTTTGTTGGTGTGATGGGTATTTCTTTTGCCACTGTTGGTGGCTCGGGGAAATATTGTGAGATGTAACCCTTGGCTTGCTCAATGAGTTTAGGAATGTGAGTTTCCACAAGCTCGGGCAGGTAGGGGACCTTTTTCCAAGTTTCTGCTGAAAACCCTTTTTCACCAAACATCCAGGTATACAGCGCTATGTTGATAGTTACCAATAGTATGGCAATAAGTACTATCAGTGTTCGAGATTTCTTAGGGGGAGCTTGTTTGGGTTTGGGTTGTAGTCGCTTTGGGGCCTGTGTTGGTTTTGGTGGGGCAGGGGTATGATTTAACTCTTCTTTAACATCATCAAATGTCTGGGCCCGGTGTTCGGGGGTTCTCTCAAGCATATGTTTGATGAGCTTTTGAAGGTGTTTGGGCATTTCATGCCAATAGTCATGAATGACCAGAATGTTTTTGTCCCACTCGGGTAGGTTACCCGTTAATAACTGGTAGAAAATAACACCGGCAGAAAATACATCGGCAGCCTGAGACGGAGGTTCTCCATCCGCTTGATACCAGCTTTTTTCTTCTGATAGGCCGTAATGTAAGGCAAAGCCAAAATCCATCACTTTGACTTGGTTGTTCTCATCAAACAAAATGTTTTGAGGGCGTAAGTTGCCGTGATAAATACGGTTGTTATGCGCAAAACACATGGCGTCACATATTTGTTTGGCAATACGAGTGAAGTTTTCGGGTGTTAGTGGTTTAGCCATACGCCCTTGTAAACTTCCCCCTGAGAGATACTCCATAACAATAATAAAGATTCTGTCGTTGCGGGTAACCCCTCGGATATTGATGATGTTAGGGTGTTTTAAACGAGAGAGTAGTTCTGATTCACTGTACCCAGAAAAGTCGTTGATGCGTTTTTTGAGTACCATCAAGGAGTTGTCTTCTCTGTTTTCATAGAGAGATACGGTGCTGTAGTCCGTTTCTTTTATGATGTCGAGAAGGCGAAATTTTTCTTTAGGGTCTTGGAATGCTGCTTTGGCATCTTGTTTCTGTTCTTGTTTTAAATGGGCCCCTTTGACAGACTTTAACAGCAGAGAAATAAGCGCTTCAGCGGTGGGCCGATCGGTGCGTTCATCCGCAAGACACTTCATGGTGATTTTATCGATGGCAGCGGGTAAGTTTTTATTAAAATGAGATGGTGGCGGGTAACCTGGCTTAAACATCTTTTGGGTGAACATTAGATACATAATGACCCCAAGGGAATAGATGTCGCTAGCTTCTGATGCGTGAACCGCTCCAAGGTGCTGCTCTGGGGCCATGTACGACAGAGTGCCAACGGTGAGGCCTTCTTCAGAGGCTTGGCTTAATTCTGTGTCTTCTGAAAAAATCCTGGCAATACCAAAGTCCACAACACGAGCATTGTTTTCACCATCTATCAGGATATTACCCGGCTTGATATCTCTGTGAATAACGCCATTTTTATGGGCATAGGAGAGAGCTTTGGCTATTTGGATGATGATGCGTAATTTGCGCCGACTATTTAATACGCCACCTTTTAATGCCTCTTTAAGGGTGTCGCCCTCGACAAAATCCATGGCGAAATAGGGCATATCCTCATCGGTAAGCCCTTTGTCGATAACACGAATAATATGGGGATGATCAAGGCGTGCCACTATCTGTGACTCAGCCTCAAACATTTGACGTGCTTCAGGTGTCTCAGAAACGGCAGCTTTGAGTACCTTTATAGCTACCAGGCGATTAAGTGATGTTTGGATTCCTCGATAGAGGACTGCCATTCCGCCTTCGGCAAATTTCTCTAATTGTGAATATCCCTGAAGTTCCATGAGTGCCTAAAATGTTGCCTTTGGTTAGCTTTATACATTTTAAGCGTAGATGGTATTCGTATAACTGCGATATTTTTTAGGTTTTGAGGGTAAGTTTGGAATCTCTGTCGAGAGGGTGTTATGGATTATCTATCAGTCGTTTACGGATGACTTCTGTAAATACATTTATGTGCTCTGGGGAGGCGTTTAAACAAGGGATGTAGTGATACTCCTTACCCCCAGCATTTATGTATGTGTGGCGGTTTTCTTGATCAATTTCTTCAAGGGTTTCCAGGCAATCGACCGAAAATGCTGGGCAGACCACGTCAATACGTTTATGCGCTTGTTGGCCTAGTTCTTTGAGCGTTTGATCGGTGTAGGGTTTTACCCATTCTTCACGCCCAACACGAGATTGAAAAGACAGCATCCATTGGTCATTTTGTAGTCCTAGTGCTGTCGCTGTGAGTTGTGCTGTTTCTTTGCATTGCTCTGGGTAGGGGTCACCTTCATTCTGGTAACGTTCGGGAATACCGTGAAATGAAAAGAGTAACGTTTCTGGTGTGCCGTGCTGCTGCCAATACTGTTTGATGCTGTTGGCGAGGGCGTGGATATACGTTTTTTCTTGGTAATAATGACGGACAAAGCTTAGTTCGGGGACGTCGGTGTCATTTTTTAAGGCTGACGCGACGGCATCTAATGCTGCCCCGGTTGTAGTCGCTGAATATTGAGGGTAAAGCGGCAGGATAATTAGGTGTTCTACCCCCTGACTTTTGAGTTGTTTAATGGCTTGTTGAATGGATGGATTGCCATAGGTCATTCCTAGCGCTACAGGAATATCTTGCTGATATTGCTCTTTGAGCTGTTGAGCCAGTGCAGTGACTTGATTTTCACTGTGGGTTCGCAGAGGCGAGCCCTGTTCTGTCCAGATGCTCTTATAGTTTTTTGCGATGACCCTGGGGCGAATAGGCAAAATAATGAGATGTAATATAAGCCACCATAGAGGGCGAGCTGTATCGACAACGCGTATATCCCACAAAAACTGTTTTAAGTATTTACGTATTGCCGGGGGAGTTGGTGCGTCAGGGGTTCCAAGGTTTATCAGCAGTACGCCAAACGGTAGGTTGTCTTTGGCCAAAGGAGGGAGCCTTTTATGATATTGATGAATTGAGGGGCTATTGTAATGAAACTCAGGTGAAGAAACTATTATAAAGAAACTATTATAAAGACGGATTGCCCCCTGTGAAATTGATCTGGATTAATCCATAATCCTTGAAAATCGAGGCAACGTCGGATTCCGCGAGACCATATTTGCTTTTTGGTTATACTGATGTGTCGTGATTACCGTCTTCATTCAAACGTGAGAATAGCACCATGGAATTTCCCAAAATCGGCAATATGGCCCCAGCATTTAGCCTACAAAATCAAAATGGCGATAAAATCACCCTGAAAGATTATCGAGACAAGAAAAATGTGGTGGTGTATTTCTATCCTAAAGCATCAACACCGGGTTGCACTGTGCAAGCTTGTGGCATTCGAGATACAAAAAAAACGTTTGCTAAGTTGGATACGGTGGTTTTAGCCCTTAGCCCTGATCCTGTTGCTAAAATATTGAAATTTGTGGATAAACAAGAATTAAATTTTGATTTGTTATCAGATGAAGGTCACGTGATAGCTGATAAGTATGGTGTTTGGGGTTTGAAGAAATTTATGGGTCGTGAATATGATGGCATTCATCGCATTACCTTTATTGTGGGTAAGGATGGCCGTTTAAAGCATGTAATGGAAAAAGTAAAAACTAAAACTCACCATGATGATGTGATTAGTTGGGTAGAAGAGAACCTATGACCGATTCTGTGACAAAGCCTATGACGGGACTCATAACAACTACCAAACCGACCTTATGGCATTGCCATTATTCACGTTCGTTACGTGCTTTATGGGCGCTGGAAGAGATGGGGATGGATTATGATGTGGTGGAAATGCAATTTCCACCAAGAGTACACCAGCCTGATTATAAAAAGATGAATGTGCTAGGTACCGTGCCATATTTTGTTGATGGTGATGTACATATGACGGAGTCCTCTGCGATCTGCCATTACCTAGTGGAGAGATATCAGCAGCATGACTTCGGTGTGCGCCCGGATCACCCGGAGTTTGGTGATTACCTCAATTGGTTGTATATGAGTGATGCAACATTAACGTTTCCGCAGACGTTGGTGATTCGCTATACGCAGTTTGAGCCAGAAGACCGACGTTCTCCTCAGGTGGCTGATGATTATCGTAAATGGTATTTGGCACGTTTACGCAAGCTGGATCAGCACCTGGAAAATAGGGAGTATTTGTGCGATAACCGCTTCACTATTGCCGATGTTACCGTGGGTTTTGCATTGTATTTTGGTGATTGTGAAGGACTGGGTGAGGATTATAGCCCTCAGGTTAAGGCATATTTAGCCAGGCTCGTTGCACGTCCAGCATTTCAAAAATCAGCGTTGGTAGGGGAGTCTTTAAGCCCGTTTAAGCACCCTGAACTGTGGAATAAAACCAAATAAAAAAACGGTGCTCTTACCGATCTATTTTTATAGGTCTATTTTTATAGAAGCAATGAACTACACTTAATGGCATAGATGTCTAAATGGTCTTTATGGTAAATAAAGGCCAATAAAATCAATGCATTAAGTGGTGTTAGTGTTGTTTCAATATGTTCGTTGTTTGAGTGTTAGGTTATTATTGTTGCTAGCGCCGCTTTTCGGGTGTTTCAGCGGAGCAATAACAGCTGAACCAATGTTGTTGGACGGTACGCAGGAGCGGTACGAGCTTGGCTATTATCTGGATACGCTGGAAGATAAACAAGGGCAGTGGTCGCTTGATGATGTGACTTCTTCATTGGTTGCCGAAGAGTTTATTCGCAGTGACTCTGTGGCTCCAAGTTTTGGCTTTACCTCATCTGTTATTTGGGCTCGTTTTCAGTTAAAAAATACCCAAAATTCACCTCAGACCCTTTTGTTACAGATAGACTTCCCTTTATTGGAGAGGGTTCAGTTATTTACACCGGAAGTGACAGGGTATTCTGTTCGCTCTAGAGGAATTGCATTCCCGTTCAGCCACAGAAATAATAATCATCGAACCCATGTGTTTGAAATAAACATTGAACCAAATTCAACAGCAACGTATTACATGAAGGTCGATGGTGATGAAACGATTCAGTTGCCCGTTCATTTGTGGGAACCGGAAGCGTTAGCGCAACATGAGACCTATGAGCAATATGGGCTTGGTGTATATTTTGGCATTATCATTGTCATGTGTTTCTACAACTTCTTTTTGTTTGTTTTCGTTCGTGATGTTAGCTATCTGTATTATGTTATTTATATCACTTTTTTTGGTCTTTTTACCCTGTCTCAAAATGGTTTGGCATTTCAATTTTTATGGCCTGATAGTGTATATCTTGCAAAGTGGTTTAACCCTATCGGTTGTGGTGTTGTGTTAATTTCGGTTTTGTTCTTTGCTCGGAATTTTTTACAAACGACGGTGTATTCCCCTTTCATAGATAAATTATTAATATTTGAGGCGATGTTGACGGGACTGATTTATGTGGGGGTGGGGGTTTCTCAATATCAATATAGTGCGTCGATGGCAGGGGGACTGTCGATGCTGGTGGTTGTTACGATTATTGCCGCATCTTTTCATTGTTTGAGACAAGGTTATTTGCCCGCAAGATATTTCTTAATAGCATTTGCATCGGTAATTGCTGGCGTTATTTTATTTGCTCTTAAAAGCTTTGGTCTTGCTCCAGCCAATTTTGTAACAACATATAGTATTCAAATAGGCTCTAGTCTTGAAATTATCCTTTTATCCTTAGGATTGGCATCTCGCATTAACACCCTAAAACAAGAGAAGCTGTTTGCGGAAAAGAATGCATTGGAGGCTGCTCTTAGCGCAAATCGATTAAAAGATAATTTTATGTCGACAATAACACATGAACTATTGACCCCTATTAATGGTATTCAACTCAGTTTGTCACTGTTAGAAAACGAGGTTCGTGAAGATGAGCGAAAAGAGTTTCTAGCGACAGCAAATGATTCAACTCGACATTTATTAGGGTTGGTGGAGTCAATGTTTGCATTTTCAGAAGCTCGACGGGGCACCATGAAATTGGAGCATAAGAAACTCGATTTTCATGCTCTTGTGTTTGGCATTGTTGAACAATTTGAAAGTGTGGTTGATAAGGAAAAAGTGAGTATTGTTCTGAATTGGGAGAAAACAACACCTCACTGGATATGGGGGGACAAAAACAAGCTGACGATGATTGTGTCTCAGTTAATGAAAAATGCCTGTATCTATACCAGTGACGGTGAAATTATATTAGGTTGTACTATTTCTAATGATGGCAGCTCTAATAATGCCACTTCTAATAAGAGAAACGATATACTGACACTTTCAATTGCTGATACCGGTATTGGTATTAGCCAAGATATACAGAGTAAAATTTTTGAAGAATTTACCCAGGCGGATAACTCTATAAAACGAAAATATGGAGGCATGGGGATTGGATTAAGTATTATTAAAGATATCCTTAGTCTTATGAATGGTACGTTGGAACTTGAGTCTGAACCCAAAAAAGGGGCTGTGTTCACATTAAAAATACCCATAGAAGTACTTAATGGATGTGACATTGTGCCTCTTGATATTAACAAAGTGTATGGTGTTAGAGGCCGGCATTCTAAGCAAGAAAAAATATTGGTTGTTGAAGATAACTCCGTAAATATGAAATTGTTGTGTAAAGTGTTGGAGAAAGCGAACTATTTACCATTAAAGGCGATTCAGGGTGAAGAAGCTCTAGAGTTACTTCAAAAAAACTCAGATGTTGTCGCGGTATTAATGGATTGTCAGATGCCGGTTATGGATGGGTTTGAGGCAACCAAGCGGATTCGACAGTTAGATCAATTTAGAGAATTGCCCATTATCGCCGTGACAGCCAACATTTCCGAGTCAGACCAGCAACGGTGTCGAGATGTTGGTATGAGTGACTACTTGGCTAAGCCGGTGAAAGGGCCGTTTATTTTATCGGTGTTAACAAAATGGATTGGAACTTAAATATCACTATTTAAACGTTAATACTTAAAAACTAAATGGATATGGCGCTGAATTTTATCCAAAAAAAAGAGCGAACTGTAGTTACAGTCGCTCCAATTACGTATCCGTCGGCACACAGAATATTGTGTTAGTCACTTCCCCCCAGGGAATGATGTGTTACGTTGAAAAGAAGTATACGTACTATTTCCTCTTGCTGCATCTGGTTTGATGTAGCGTATTGTTACTGTTGGTTGATCGTTAGTTGGTAAAGGTGTTTTTGCTACTTGGAAACCCATTGTTGACCCTTGTTACCGCTGTATCGATAGAGCTTAGCTTGTCGGCCTTTCCCCCAGAATGCTCCAGAGATGCCGAGCGTAAGCGATGGATCTTGTGATACGCGGTAAGAGTTATTGCTACCTCTAATCCATGTAATAGCTTGGTTGCTATTGCAGGCGACTAATACCATATTTCGATAGGGCCGAAGAGAGCGGGTGGCTCCAATGCACAGCGTATTCTGAGCTGCCAATTGCAGCTTACCGCCGTTATCTTGTTGCCATTGTTGGCTATCGTTATTAAGGCAGCTATTTTGTTCAATAGTTGCACCTTCTGATAAATCGTTATTTTTAACGTTTAAACAGAAATTGTGTCCGTTCATTAGCTGCTCGCTAGGAGTGCTAGTGATCGTGGTGTAAGTTGGCATTGGTGTATTGTTTGAAACCCATTGACCTTGGGTTGTGTCAAAAGCGTAGTTAACCCAGGGAGTGGATGCATAACCGCTGTTGGTTCGGGTTTGGGTGAGCTGTGTTTGCTGGTAACCATTTTGTGGTGTAGCAAAGGTAAAAAAATCACCAAACTCACTCTCACAGACTTCTTGCCCTTCGCTAAAAGGGCCTATGTTACTGGTGATTTGCCATTCTCCATTATCGCTAGCTCTACAGGCATATGGCTGGTAGTTAGTGCATTGAACCGAGTCAAAACGGTTATTTTGGTTAAGTAAGGCGCATTGGTTATTATTTGATGATGGCTGATTATTGTCCCAGCTCCAGATGGCTGCAGTGAGGCGTTCATCGTTAGGTGTCAGTTTATCCAAGCCGATGGTACTTAGACCACAAGCAGTGGCCTGTTTCATTAGCTCAGGAGTAATTGCCTGTGATGGTGTGGAAAACAATCGAGAGAGGTTTGTTTTATCTTCGTATATACGCGTGAGATTGTTTTGAATGAAACTCGTGCTGTATTTTGCGGTTTTACAGGCAGGGTAAGGTAAAAAATTATCATTGTCTGTCGGGTAGCCATAGTTAAAAGCAGTTTGACTCCACCCCGTGCTACCACAGTTACCTCCAATGATAATCACCTGTTTACCTAGCGCGAGAACATCGTTTTTACTGATATTCATCGGTAGCGACTGACATCCTTCTGGGCGATAAATACGGTCACCGATGGTGTCATCTAATATTGATTGCATTAGGTCGTACTGATCATCCATATGATCTTCGATATATAATATGACAACTTCTTGTTGGTTTTGAGGTTGTCTGAGCCATGTTTCTAACTCTAATAAACCGTTATGTGCCGTACGATCAAATGGGCTGCATCCAACATGATTGAGGCTCCCGAAGCTAGAACCATGGCATAACAATAAATCCTGAATGCCAAATCGATTCCAAAAGTAATGGATATCATATTCTAATGCTCGAATCCCCAAATCCAACTGTTCGGCAACACTCAGGTATTGATTAGGATCCCAGTAACGCATAAAGCTCATGTAGTGCTGAGTGTTATAGGAGTTGTGGGTGGTGAGAAAATTTGTTTGCCCTAGGGGCAAGGCGTGGCCCATTTGTCGCTGCAGGGTTAGTGCTTGGTGTTGCCACGATTGAGCAAAATCATCAATTTGGCTGGTGGCGAAGGATGAAATAGGGCAAATTAGGGTCAAAATCAATAAGATACGACAAGATAGAGTACGAAAACGCATTCACAGCCTCATTATTACTATTATTATTGCTATTGTTATTATTGTGCTGATGAGTTGATCAGTTAATGATCTTTTTTTTGTGTTATTGAGAGTACCTGTATTGCAATGTGGCTGTAAAGTTACTTTCACATAAAGCTAACAAAGCGTAACAAGTACGGAACAAAGTAGACTGGAAGTGGACAAAATAGGCTGAATTTAGATAAAACTGGGCATAAATGGCCGAATAAAACCGGCGTGTAAGCATTACGAACTAAGTATCACCACATCAACATTACGAAGTACCCTATGACACCATTAGTAGAAATAGATAATTTACGCGCCGCGTTAGCACTGGCTGATTTTTTGAATGCCCAAGGTGTGCACTGCTATATTGAAAAAGACGGAACCAAGGCAAAAATTTTATTACGGGATATTGCGTCAATGGCCGCTGCTCAACAGGAGTTGGCGCGCTTTTTAGAAGAGCCAACCAATGAACGTTATCAAGCGGCTTCATGGGGAACAGGGCATTCTACGGAAGTGCATGATGTGAGTGGTCTGAAGCAGACAACTCAGGAGAATATTGATGGCTTTTATCAACAACGTAAGGCGCCAGGGGGGATTTGGGCAAAGGCGGGTTGGGTAACACGAATTGTCGCGCTGATCTCTGTGGTAGTTTTTGTGTTAACGGGTTTTGGTACCAACATGTCTGTGTTACAGGGCTTATTTTTCTTCTCGTCTACCGAGGCGATGTTGGGTGTAGAGCAGTGGCGTTGGGTAAGTCCGGTATTTGTACATTTTCTGATTGGAGGTTTGCCGTTACATATTGTGTTTAATGTGATGTGGTGGTGGGAGCTAGGCGGGTTAGTTGAACGTTTTCAATCGTCACAGCGGCTTTGGTTGGTATTTTTTATTGTTTCAATTGGTAGTAACACTTCGCAGTTTTTTGCGGAGGGTAATAACTTCGGCGGCTTATCGGGGGTTGTTTACGGCTTGTTAGGGTACTTGTGGTTTTATGGTCGTATGCGACCTGATTATCCCGTGCAGTTAAATCCATCATTAATTGGCATGATGGTGCTTTGGTTGGTGTTATGTTTCACCGGAGTTTTGGGGCCAGTGGCGAATGCAGCTCATTTGAGTGGGCTATTAATGGGTAGTTTCTTAGCGATCATTTTTGCTCAAAAAGATAAAAAAGAAGGCCGTTAACGGTTATTCAGTAAATGGACGATTTGATGGGGATGGTTTGATGAGGATGGTTGATGGAGAAGGTTAAATGGAAAGCATAAAATGGGATAAGGCGAACCCTTGCACTCTTTCACTAGAAGTTACATCTGAGCACACGGATCGTTTGGGCCATACAAATAATGTGACATACCTGCATTGGATGGAGAGCATTAGTTGGCAGCATGTGGAATCCATTGGTATGGGTTGGGGTGTACAGGAGAAAGAAAACAAAGCCATGGCGATTATGCGCACAGAAGTTGATTATCTGTCGGCAAGCCATGAAGGGGAAAAGCTAATATTGGGGACTTGGATTACTGAAAGTGATGGGCGGTTATATTCTGCAAGGGCTTTTCAGTTAGTTCGGGTGAGTGATGGGAAAACGGTTATGCGAGCGTTGTCTCGATATGCGTGCATTCATTTAACTACGGGGAAACCGGGAAGAATGCCCAAGAGCTTTGTTGATGCGCACCAAAGGGCGATAACGAGCCATGAATGATTAGAGTGATCTATCCTCCATTTGTGAGATAGTACGATAGACCCACTTCTTTTATGCTGTATTCAAAATACAGGAGAAGAAGATGAAAATAAAAGCATTAATTGTTACTAGCACTTTCGCATTGATGGCTTGTGCACCAAAGGCAACAGAATCTCTATGGGATATTGATTTTGAGGAGACTTCTAACATTCAAATGTTGATGTTAGAAGATGAAAGTTTTGCGCTCGTTAATTTAGATCAGACTGAACAAAATACCAGAGCGACAATTTACGATACGGATGGCAGTGTTGTTGCGGAAAAAGATCTAGGGGATATTGGTGTCTACCCTATGACAACAAATGTTGTGACGGGTAAGCATTATCAAGTGGGAATAAATGAAACAGATATTCGTTATACCCGGTTTTCTTCTGACTTGTCTGTCGATTGGACTTGGGTTACCCCACGACCTGATGAGCTTGATAACCAAGGAGCGCTAAGTTGGTATGCGCCAGAGGGAGATTTTTCAATTGTATCCGCAGGTTCTACGCTCTATAAAATTGATGGTGATGGCCAGCTAGCATCTTCTATTTCTACTGATTCAGATAAAAACTTTAGCGTGTTAGGTATCGGGATGGAGGGGAGTGTTGTTACTATTCGGGGAGACGAGGTAGAGACCTTCGATAGTAATTTGGAATTGTTGAGTGCGTTTAATATTGAAGGTGGGCAATATCGAACTACCGTTTATATTGATGGTGTTATTTATAATAATCAACAAAGTGTACTTTCTCAGTATGACGTTGTGACTGGTAATATGAATTGGTCGCACACTATGCCTGGATATGTCTATACCCTAAAAACAGCTGATGACGGCGCTGTTTATGTTGATTATGTGGATAGTGATAGCCACAAAGTCAGTGTTTCTAAAATATCGTTAAGTGGGGATTTTCAGTGGACGTATAATTCATCTGTTGCTAACGCCTTTGCTAGTAAAATTAGTTACCTTGATGTTGGAGAGGTGATTGTGAGCTATACAGGAGCTTCCTCTGAGAGGTTGGTGGTAGGTGTAGCGGATATTGTTGAAGATCAGGCCTGGATTGTGAACAGAACTGATTACACGATTTACCATGATGTGATTGATGATGCAGGTATTTTAAAGAAGCAGATTATTATGGATTCTTACGCTAAAGACGTGCCTGATTGTAGCTCGTGGTTTTGCCGGGAAACGTTTGTCTCCAATGAAGGGGCGACGTTTACTCGCAAAGCGTTTTCGGTCGGAGACAATGTTGTATTGCTGAGCAGCATCACGGGTTACACAAAAATTATTAAGGATTACGTTTTCGAAAAACAAACACCTGATCATACAGAGCTCTCTGTATATTAGGCCTATTTTGCACTGACCCTAGGATGTGAGATACACTCTCGGCCTTATTCTCACATCTTGGGGCTTGTTGTGGCGTTAAAACCAACTATTTTTAAATGTAATATATCTATCTCTGACCTAAATCGTGATTATTACGATAGCCTGCAGCTCACCGTTGCTCAGCATCCGTCGGAAACGGTTGAGCGTATGATGGCGAGGGTGTTGGCTTATTGTATTAATGCAGATGAGCATTTGGTTTTTACAAAAGGGCTTTCTTCTGTTGATGAACCTGATATTTGGTTGAAGTCATTGGACGGTCAAATTTCGCTATGGGTGGATATGGGAGAGCCCGATGCGGAAAGAATCAAAAAAGCATCACGGCTAGCTCGTGAGGTGAAAGTTTATAGTTTTAATTCTAAATCGGATGTCTGGTGGTCTCAGGGTAAAGATAAATTTTCAGCGTTAGATGCCTCTTTCTTTCAGTTTAAGTGGCAAGAAATTCAGGCGTTAGCAGCATTGGTAACGCGTACCATGGATATGTCTGTGACGATTACCGGGGATTCTGCGTATATTGCGTTGGAATCTGGTGAGTGTGAAGTGTCCTGGGTAGAACTGTCGATAGATTAACGAATGAATTAACCGGTGGGCTAAATAGCGAGGTTAGATTTGTTTGTGGGTTAGATCGAATAAAAAGGGCCTTGCGTTTGATTGGTGAAAGGCCCTTGTTATCGTTGGGTTATTCTGAAGTCCTATTCTCGTTATAACTCCTATTGTTATAACTCAGCCGTTGGTCCAAAGGTCTCGTAGTGAATATTATCATCACTAAAACCTAAACTTTGAGCTTGTTTGTTCAACGCCGACATAAATGGGGTTGGGCCACAGAAGTACACGTGAGTAGACTCATCAGTAGAGAAATTCGCTTCAGTTAACCACTGTTGTAGTACATCAGCATTTAGGTAACCCTGGTGATCGCCTGCGGTACCTTCATCAAAGCAGGTCTTAAAATGAAAGGTAGATTTTTCGTTTAGGGCGGTTAACTCGTCCCTCAAAATCTGATGCTCTTGATTGCGTGAACATTGAATAAATAGAATGTCTTCGGGGTTAACCCCCTGTTGAAGTTGTTCGTACATCATGCCGATGATGGGTGTAATACCAACGCCACCGGCTATAAATACATGTTTCTTGGCATTTGAATTGGCAGTAAATATTCCTGTTGGAGCTTGTAAAAATACCGTTGTTCCCTCAGCACTCTGATGTAGATGATTTGATACAAGACCTTCAATTTCTTCCTTTGTAGTGATGCGAAAATGGTCTTTTCCAGACTCGTCTGAAAGTGAATATTGCCGGATTTCATCAAATTCTGAAGCGGATGGATTTGCTTTTAAACCAACAAATCGCCCACCTTTAAACGTAGGAATTGCCCTACCATCAGTGGGTTTTAGGTAGAATGACTTAACCTCTGGGGTCTCGGTAACGATTTTGTCGATAACGAATTCACGAAAACCTCTCCAGCCCCCCTTGGTTTGTTCGTTTACCGCATATATTGTTTCTTCAGCATCAATAAATATATTCGCAAGGATATTATAAGCTTCACCCCAAGCGGTTAGGGCAGGGTGATTGTCTGGCAAATTCAACACGGACTGGATAGCGGCTAGTAAATTTTTCCCCACAATAGGGTATTGATTTGCTTGTATTCCTAGGCTGGCATGTTTATGAGCAATTCTTTCTACCGCGGGTAAAAGTACACCAAGGTTATCAATGTTCTGTGCGTAGGCCAATACAGCGTCAGCCAATGCTCTTGGTTGTTCCCCTCGTGTTTGGTTAACCTGATTAAATACATTTTTTAAATCAGGGTTTTCTGCAAATAGTTTCTCATAAAAGCAGGAGGTAATTGCTTGGCCGTGCTCTTCAAGTAACGGTACAGTAGATTTAACAATTTCAATGGTTTCAGTACTTAACACATTTAGCTCCAGGGTTTATGTTGTATTCGTATCAATGAGTACAGGTAAAGATGCATGTGGAATGAATGTTTATAAGGTTCATCTTACATGTATCTTTAGGTTGTGCAAGTGCCTATACTGTAAATAAATGTAAGAGTTCTTAAATGAGTTATTGCTATGCAACTAACAAAGCACACCGATTTTGCGTTTCGAATATTGATTTATCTGGCATCGACAGATGAAAAATTAACAAGAATTCAACAACTAGCAGATGGCTTTGATATTTCTAAAAGTCATCTAATGAAAATAGTGAACAAGTTGGTCCACCATGGATGGGTCGCATCGGTTCGGGGGAAAAATGGCGGAATTCGCTTGGGTTGTGCACCGGGAGATGTTCGGCTAAATGATGTGGTTGTGTTGATGGAGAAGACGTTGGATCCGGTAAACTGTGAGGAGCCTTTGTGTGCATTGACCAGTGCTTGTAAATTAAAAGGTGTATTGTTGAAGGCGCAGGATCAATATTTAAAACACCTTGAGGAATTTACGTTAGAAGACTTGGTGGATAGAAAGATGATCGACGTTGTTCGGCTGATAACGTAGAGGGAACGTAAGTAATATGTAATAAATGCGATCCATTTTGAGGGAGTTGAATTTTTTGAGACCCTTGAGAATACCAGGCCATTCCTTTGGCCTGACTGGTGGTTAATTTAAGGCGATAGCTTTCTGTGGCGATGCTTCCTGTGGCGATGCAATGTTAATATCTGGGAGTCTGCGTAACTTATCGGTAAATAAATCAGGGTTCCCTTTGTAGCCATTACTCATATGAATGTTTACAGCAAAGCCAAAGTAACCACTTTCTGGTAAGGAGTGAATTTTGTAGCCCATATTGGGCAGTTGACCGGGGAAACGTTCAGGAAGGTCAATGAGCTCTTTGTCATCGTTGTAGTGTAATGATAGATCTTCAGTTTGTTCTCCTGTGTAATCAAAAAAAGCAACGAAATCTAAGTTTCGTTTGGTTGATGCCCAAATCCAATTTTGTGTTTTTGATATACCATTGGCAATAAACTCTTGTTCATTGGCATCTATTTTTCCATCGGTAATTCCTGGTGTTTTAGGGCCTAAAGCTGTACGTATTTGTGTTCCGTACAGTTCGTTCCCTTCTAATGAAATAAATATACGTGGATCAGCTAACATGCTTCGTCGTGTTTCTGGTAGTACCGACCGAACATCATAAATTAAAGAATTAGGTGAATGATGTAATTGCAAGCTAATACGAAGTAGCGGTAACTTCAAAAACCACATAGTCAGCTCCATCTGAGTTGTGGTTCTGATGGGGCCGGAGTTTACACCTTTGGGGATTGCAACTAAGTCTTTGTTGTTTAATTCTGTTTTTGCGAAACTACTGATTATCCCTGTCTCTATACGTATTTTTAGCGCATCAAAGGGGTTCGAATCACCGTCATAATTTACAATGGAAAAATCATCCCAATTTATATGATTTTCTTTATTGTATTCGATTGAGTAAAAATCGGTTTCTACTAACGCTTCGTCTGCACTATAACGCACATATTGTTCATCTGAGCGTAAGCGAGATTTTTTTACTAAGTAAACATAACGAATGTGACCTAGGGAATTGGTTAGAGCAATTTCGTGAATGATTTCTCCGTCGTATCGATGATGTGCTTTTCGACGATTGCCCGCATCTTTATAGATGAAAAGCAGTTTGTCTTCTTGGTCTACAATATCTTTAGATCCAGCAATAGGGACATCCCAACCATCAAAGTATATAGCCCCGCCTTCATTGTATTCATCGACTTGAAAGGGGATGGGTTCCATTTCATCATCGATAACAGAGGCGAGTGAAAATTCTTTTATTGGGTAACCCACTGCGCCGGGTAATTTTGAGCCTTCAATCATAATAGTTTTGAATGCATCAATATTACTTAAAGGCTGAATTGAGAATACTTGCTGGCTGTATACGGACAGGAGAATCACCAAACTGAAACAGCTGCGTTTGGTGGTTAGGAAAAACGAGGTGCGCATGATAGGGCCTGTTTATTGTTATTATGGCAATGGGCCCAATGGTAGCATTATGTTGTGAAGGAAGGGAACTACTAGTGTCCACCGTTCGTTTGCTTCAAAGGCGTTACTATTGTGCCGGGCTGGCAACGGTAATATCTGGAAGTCGGCGAATTCGCTCAGTAAATATTTCGGGTTCTCCTTCAAATTCATTACTGAGATGTATGCCAACCGCAAATCCAAAAAAACCACTGTCGGGTAATGTATGTATTTTGTAACCAACATTTGGGAGCTGCCCTACAAATCGCTCTGGCGGGTCAACTGCTGTCAGGTCATCGTTGTAGTGAAAGGATATTTCTTGTTTGCTTTCACTGTTAAAGTCAAAGAAGGCAAGGAAGTCGAGATTACGTAGGGTGGTTGCCCAAATCCAATTATTTTCAATGGATATACCTTGGTCTATATGTCGATGTTCAATATCGTCAATGCTTCCATTTGTGATGGCAGGTTTTTTGGGGCCTGCGGCGGTTCGTGTTTCGGTACCATAAAGTTTATTTCCTTCTAGGGATAAATAGACTTGGGGATCTACTAGCATTTTTCTTCGGCCAGCAGGTAAGATTGCTCGCACATCATAAAGCAACGAATTGGGGGAATGGTGAAGTTGTAAGCTGACCTTTAAAATGGGCAGTTTGAGCAACCAGAACGTCAGCTCCATTTGGGTGGTGGTTCTAATTGGCCCGATACGTTCCCCTCTGGGAATGGCGACTAGGCTTTCATTATTGAGTTCTGTTTTGATTAGACTGCTTATTATTCCGGTTTCTAGTCGGATTTTGAGGGAGTCAAAGGGGTTTTCTTCACCGTCATAGTTCACAATAGAAAAGTCAATCCAGTTCAGTTGGTTTTCTTTGTCATAGGTGATGGAATAAAAATCGGTTTCTACGATTGCTTCATCAGAGCTGTATCGCACATACTGCTCATCAGAAATTAGTCGGGAGTTTTGCATTAAATACACATAGCGAGGCTGACCATTGCGATTGGATAGTGTGATTTCTTGAACGATAGTTCCGTCATACCGGTGGCGGGGTTGTAATCGAGGCCCAGCATCCTTGTAGATAAAGAGAAGTTTGTCTTCGTTGTCTAAAATATCTTTTGATCCTGCAATCGGTACACCCCAGTCTTCAAAGTAGACCGCGCCACCCTCATTATATTCATCAATTTGGAAGGGAATGGGTTCCATATCACCATCAATGATGGCAGAAAGTGAAAACCTTTTGATGGGTTTACCGACGGCATTGGGTAATTCCATTCCATCTATCATAATGGTTTTGAATGCATCAATTTGGGGAAGTGGCTGTATTGCAAACGTCCATTGAGCGAGCAGCGGCGAAAGTAAAAAGGCACTCATGATTATGCGTCTAATCCACAGGTGTAGGTTATTTCTCTTATGCATGAAGGGGCTCAATCGCTTGTATTTAACGGGATCGTTTACTTTATATTAGTCCATGCTTTATAAAATGCTAAATAGAGTGAGGTATCAGTATGTTAACGAGGTTTGTATGCTAGTTCTTGTTGGCCCTCAATGAGCAGTGTCCCTACATAAAGCCCTGCAAACATTTGGCTGTAGGGGATGTGCTTGATGGTGTTGAGAATATAGCCGGCATTGTCGTTGATATTGTGGGCGAGGGCCATTGTCACGAGTGTGCTGGTGTCATCAGGCGTTGTGCTGGGGTACCAGTTTATTTGTCCTATCAGTGGGTTAAAGTCACCTTGTGTGCTGGCAAAGGAAAACTGTGTTTGCTCGTTATTCCATAAACCTTCGATGCCGAAATCAATATCAAAGGTGAAAACGGCAAAATTAAAACCGAGCGACCACTGACTTTGATGATGACGAGAGTCATCAACAACATCTTCTATATCGCTAATTGTGCGCATGTATTTTGGGTATTTTGCTATGTTGGTTGCACGCGATTTTAGTGTTTCATAGGGTTCGGGTACGGAAATAGCGCTTAGAATAGGTTGTAATGTAAACGAATGACGTTGGGGGCTAAATTGGATGGCGGATGAAATCATGTTGACAGAGCCAAGTTTAGTCAATGAATGTAAAGCATCCTGTTGAGAGGCACTTAGACTTGTTAGGTAGTGCGTACTATCAGGAAACAGGAGTTTTGTTGCGTAAAGTCGCTGGTTTCTAGAGAAATGCCTTTTCTCAATACGTTCTTTTAGCGATTGTATTGTTAAGGCGGCAGCGGTAAGCGGTGATAAGCGGTTCATGTCCGGCTGTGCTGCAAATACTAAGCGCATTAACCAACTGACAGAACCTATATCTGCCCAGGAAGTTTGCACGAGTAATGTTCGGTGTTTATCAAGTGCAATGGTTTGCCAGCGGGCAACAGAATAGTCAATATCCCCGGCGATGCGACGTTCAATCAAGTCGCTATTATCGAGCAGTGTGTGTTGAATTTGTACTTGGGGCTCGAAGGATAGTAAAGGCATTTGAAAGGTTAATCGATATTGCCCAAGCCAATGGTTATCTTGTTGTTGCAATAGCTCACTTTCAATAATGTGGGGCATGGTGCGCCGATAATGAGCAAAGTCCATTAACGTTTCTCTTACTTTCTCCTCAGGGGCTCGAATAACGGTAAATGCGTAAGTCAGCTGTATGTCTTCATCGGGTAGTGGGTATAACGGAGGTGTCTCAGTACTATTGTTAGTGCTACTTAATGTCTTAGGGTTATTTGAAACTACCGTGCTGTGATGTGCAGAATGTTTTAGGGGCTTGTCGTTGGAGTAGTTTTTTGCTTTACCGTGTACAACGACAATATGGTGTTTTCCCAGGGCTTCTAAGTGCTGCGTGTTCTGGATGAAATCTTGAATTCGAGGTAGGGGTGTTTGCCACGAAAGCAGGGACTGGTTGCTGGCAAAGGCGCTAGTACAAAAAAGGGTAAGTAATATCAGTATTGCGACAGTGAATGGGCTCTGTTTACGGTGTGCGTTGCTTAGCAAAAAAATACTCCCAGCATTAATTTTATCAAACGATAATAATCCAAAGTATTAGCCAATGGCCACCTGGCTTAGGCCATTGGCCAAACATAGTTCACAAAACCGCTTTAACTGGCCCACCTGGCCGATGTTATCCATCATGACAGACCCGTAGCATAGTCGAGTGATTAACAAATAAGCATTTTGACCTGTTAGGAGTCTACTGTGAAAAAACAATCTCTTGCAATAACCCTGTCTGTTCTTGGGGGCGGGCTTCTCTCTGGAGGAGTATGGGCACACGGCACCATGGAAAACCCTGTTAGCCGAGACTACCAATGTTTTCTAGAAGGCCCAGAAAACCCTCAATCTGAAGCCTGTAAAGAGGCGGTACGTATTGGCGGTAAACAACCATTATATGATTGGAATGCGATCAGCCAAAATGCGGCGGGTGCCGATAAAGCATTTGTTCCAGATGGTATGTTATGTAGTGGTGGTAACGTTAAGTACCGTGGGCTTGATTTAGCGAGAACGGACTGGAAGAAGACGCCAATTCAAGCGGATGCCGACGGGAATTTTGAATTTGTTTTCCGGGGCACAGCTCCTCACGCGACCAAGCGTTGGGATTTTTACATTACCAAAGATAGTTATGATGCGACCAAAGCGCTGACGTGGGGTGACCTTGAGCCAGCGCCATTTTGTGAGTATGGCAATGTGGCGCTACAAAACGGTCGTTACAGCATGAGCTGCCAGTTACCGGAAGGTAAGGATGGCGACCAGGTGATTTATAATATCTGGGAACGCTCTGATAGTGCAGAAACCTTTTATACCTGCATGGATGTAACCGTGATGGGCACGGGTGCGGGTAATGGAAATGGTGGTGGCCAAGGTGGTGGTCAAGATGGTGGAACGGGTACCGGTAATGGCGATTCAACTGGAAATGATGGCAGCGATAGTGATGGCGGTAGCGATAACTCTGGCGGAAATGAGGGCGATAATAATAGTGAAGACAGTGGCTCATCTCAGTGTGCTGCTAATGCCTTTGTATCGGGGTTGAATTATAACGCTGGAGATATCGTTAATAATACGGGTGGTACTTATGAATGTGTTATTGGTGGTTGGTGTACTAGCGAAGCCGATTGGGCTTATGAGCCAGGCGAAGGCATGTTTTGGACACAGGCGTGGAAGACAGCAGAAGCTTGTGATGATGTAGATACGGATGATACCGATGGCCCTGGAGATGATAACGCTGGAAACGGAGGTAACGAGGATCCAGGTGATTCAACCGCTGACAATGGCTCGGATGATGCCGACTGTGATGCGCCAAGTTTTATTTCTGGTTCTCAATATAGCAGTGGTGATGTTGTCGCCAATGCGGGTGATAGCTATGAATGTGTTATCGGTGGTTGGTGCTCAAGTGCGGCTGATTGGGCTTATGCACCAGGGGTAGGATTATATTGGACACAAGCATGGGCGTTAGCAAATAGCTGTGGTGGGTCGACGGGGGGAGGTTCCTCTAACGATGGTTCAAATGATGATGTGGGCTCTGAGGATGATCATTCTGACCATGAATCTGACAGTGGGACTGAGGATGACAGCAATGATAATGCTGGTAGCGATGATTCGGATGCAGACGATTCAGACGTAGATGATTCCAATGACTCAGGCGATGACGGTACAGGTGAATCAGATAGCTCAGATACAGACACGGGCGACAATGGCAACGATAACAATACCGATAATGGCGGTGCACAGCGGGATCATGTTGTGGCGAGTTATTTTGTTGAATGGGGCGTTTACGGTCGTAACTATCATGTGATGGATATGCCTGCGAACAAGCTAACGCACATCTTGTATGGTTTTATTCCAGTATGTGGGCCAAATCAATCATTACAACAGGCGAATGCTTCTGGTTATTCTGTACTGGTTCAGCAGTGTGCGGGTAAGCAGGATTATGAAGTGGTTGTACATGATAAGTATGCGGCATTAGAAAAGAGTTATCCGGGAGATAAATGGGATGATCCTATTCGCGGTAACTTTGGCCAGCTGATTAAGCTAAAACAAGCGAATCCTCATCTTAAAGTGATTCCTTCCATTGGTGGTTGGACATTGTCAGACCCTTTCTACTCAATGGCGAACAGTGCGGCTAATCGTGCGGTGTTTGTAAAATCAGTGGTTAACTTTTTGAGAACCTATGACTTCTTTGATGGTGCGGATATTGATTGGGAATTCCCTGGTGGTGGCGGTGCTAACGGAGCGTTAGGTAGTGCTTCTGATAGTCAGGCCTATGTGCATTTGATGCGAGATTTACGTCAGGGATTGGATACGTTGGAAGCGGAGACGGGCCGTGAGTATGAGCTTACTTCTGCGGTTGGTGCTGGGCCGAGCAAGATTGATGCGGTGAACTATGCGGGAGCTGAGGGTTATATGGATTATATTTTTGCGATGACGTATGACTTCTACGGTGCGTGGAGTGGTGAGTTGGGTCATCATGCGGGGTTGTTTGATTATGCGGCAAACTTACATGAGGGTTTTGATGGGGCGAGTGCGATTAATAATTTGATCGCGGCGGGTGTTCCGGCTCGTAAGTTGGTGCTTGGTGCGGCGATGTATGGTCGTGGTTGGAAGGGAGTGACTGGGGCGCAGTTGGACAATCCGTTTAGTGGTCGGGGTAATGGTCCTGCTAAGGGGACTTGGGAGAACGGTGTGTTGGATTATAAGGATATTGTTAGCAACTACCTGGGTGGTAAGAATGGTTCTGGTGTGAATGGGTTTACTTACTATTATGATGATGTTGCTGAGGCGCCTTATCTTTGGAATGCGGCGTCGGGTACGTTGATTAGTTATGAGAACCCTCGGTCGGTAACGGCGAAGGGGAGTTATGTGAAGCAGCATGAACTGGGAGGCTTGTTCTCTTGGGAGATTGATGCGGATAATGGTGAGATCATTGATGCGATGGTTGATTCAATGAAGTAGCTATTGGTTAGAAAGTAGTGGTGAATGGCCTGCTGGGGGAACCTTGTGGGCCATTTGGCGGTTTTGGATTGGTGGGATTGCTTGGTTGTGGAGAGGCTATACTGAGTGGGAAGTTGGTTAACTGATTTTAGTGGGTTAGCGGATCTCGGGGAACGTGGTGTATTAGCAATAGCCTTTCAAAAATCGCAAAAGACCGCATCCATGCGTGCTCGACTGCGGCGTCCGTGCCGCAGACGTTTTTGAAAGGCTATTGCTAATACACCACTTATTGCGGGGGTTGTGGCTTATCTGAGTAGTTGGGTTTCTACATTGTTAGGGCTTTATTTTTATTGGGTGAGGTTTTTTGAAGAGTAGATTGTTGTTATTAATACAGCGTTGTTTTTTGATTGCTTGTGCTTTGTGTATTTTTTCTAATGCACTGTATGCGGCATCAACAGATAAGACATCAATGCCAAGTTCGTTGGATGTTGCACCTTTGGTTAATGGCGGGAAGCTGAATAAAGGTGGGGAGCTGCCTGAGCAAGGTTTGCGAATAACCCATTTTGTTATTGATGGTTTGGTTGAGCGTGAGCGTTATGGTATTACCCGAGCTCGGTTGCAGGCGGTTATTAAGTCCAAACAGTCGGTTTTGGGTGATCAGTTAACGATGTCTGAAATTCATCATGTTGCGGATCATTTAACGCGTTTTTATCATGCGGTGGGTTTTCCGTTTAGTCGTGTGATTGTGCCGGAGCAGGAGGTGGTAGATAACACGATTCGGTTGCAGGTGATTGAGGCGGTGATTGCGAGTGTGGATGTTCGCGGTGAGTCGTTGTATGGGAAAGGCCAGTTACAGTCGCCGTTTTCGTCGGTTATAGGGATGGTGACGAATAGTTCTGATATTGAATCCTTGTTACGGCATGTGAATAGTTTCCCTGGGTTGCAGACGTTTGGGTATTTCTCAAAAGGTGCGAAGCCTGGAGAGACACGCATTAATCTGAAAGTTCAACAGGAAGAATCCTGGCAGTTGCTTACCAAGGTAGATAATTACGGTGCGGATACGACGGGGGAGAACCGTGGGTTGGTGTCGTTAACGTTGAATAACCCGTTGGGGGTCGCGGATCAGCTGTCATTGGGGGTGTTGCAGTCTTTTGACAGTAAAGAGGGGGCTCAGAATACGACCTATGGTTCGTTGTCGTATCGAGCGCCTTTATTCCATAGTGCTTTGTCGTTGGGTTTGTTGGTTAGCAATAATCAGTTTGATATTGGTCGTGACTTTTCAGATTTGGGATTAGAGGGTGAGGCGAGTATTGCCCGGGTTGATATGCGTTATCAGTGGGCGCAGTCGCGAGCTTTAAGCAGTACACTGGCGGCTTATGGTGATAGTAAAACCTCCGATGTGACAAGTGGTTTGACGACGGATGTTTTGGATAAAGATGAAACTTCTCAAGGTGCGGGTTTGTTACTCACATTTAATTATCGCGGTACGGGAAGTTCCATCCAGCAGCAATTCCTTGTTGATGTATATGCTGGGCGTTATGAAACAACATTTGGTGAAGATGCACTTATTAATGGGCAAGGTGGTTCTAATGTTTTGGAAGATACATTTACCAAAGCGCAGTTACGGTATCGCTTTCAATGGGATTGGTTGTGGTTGTCTAGTCAGCTGGAGTGGAGTGTGCGGGGGCAATATTCGGATGTGGCGTTGCCATCTATGGAGCAAATCAGTGTTAGCGGGCCTTTTGCCGTTCGGGCGTTAGATACGGGATTTTATTCTGCGGATAATGGGGTGTTGTCGTCCTTTCAGTGGCGATTAATGAATCCACAATGGTTGGGGGATAATGCATTTTCACGGGCTATCGCTAAATCCATTGTACCTTTTGTTTTTTATGATTTTGCCCTGCTACAACGAAATGAGTTAACAAGGGACGAGTCTCGGCTTGATCTGCCTCAAGGCTCTTTTTCAAATGAAAGCGCTGGAAATGTTCTTGTGATGGATGAAGAATTGAGGGTCAGTGGCTTTGGTATGGGCATTGATTTTAATGTGAAGTTGTCGTCGACACTATCAGTGTTTGGTCGGGTGACCGTGGCGAGAACCAATAAGATTGAACAGCGTATTACGGAAACCGATGCTGTTAATACAACAATTGATCCGGCTCAACAACGTTCGGTGTATGGTGAATTTAATGTGCGATTCTGATAACCCAAAAATGTTTCCTGGCGTGGGACTAGTGTTGGTCAGTGTTGTTGTATTGTTGTTATTTTTACCTCAATCATTGTATGCGTTGCCGGAAGGGGCGGAGGTTGTTGGTGGAGATGCGTCTGTATCCCAACAGGGCGATGTGCTTAGCATTCAACAAAATAGTCAGCAGGTGAGTATTAATTTTGAGGGGTTTTCTATTGCCCAACATGAAACGGTGAATATATTTCAGCCGAACAGTGACGCTATTGCTTTAGGCCGTGTGTTGGGGGGCAGTCCTTCAGAAATATTCGGGAATTTGAATGCCAATGGTCAGTTCTTTTTGATTAACCCCTCAGGGATTTTATTTGGCGAAAATGCGTCGGTGAATGTGGGTGGGTTGGTGGCAACAACACTTTCTTTATCAGATGAAGATTTTTTCTCAGGGTTATATCGGTTTCAGTCGATAGACAGTGTTGTGGGCGCAGTTAATCAGGGCAATGCAGGTAATGTGACAAATAACGGTTTGATTCGTGCTGCGTCAGGAGGGTACGTTGCAATAATATCAAACACCGTTATCAATAATGGGGAACTGGCTGCTGATAATGGGGCGGTTCAGCTTACGGCAGCGGATCAGGTCACTATTGTTTTCACTGAATCGTTACCTGCCTTGTCCGTGGATAAAGCAACCTATCAAGGTTTGGTATCTAATGGTGGGAAGGTACAGGTTGGTGAAGGTGTGGTGGTAATGAGCGCTGCGGTAACCGATGCCTTGATGCAGACGGTAGTAAATAACGAGGGTGTTATTGAGGCGCGCGGAGTAACACATCAAGGTGGTCGCGTATTTTTAACGTCTAGTCATTCGGGAGATGTTATTAATACGGGTGATATTGATGTGTCCTCAACGGCGGAGGGTGGAGAGGTGTCATTAGTAGGTGACAGAGTTGGACAGTTGGGTGAGGTTAATGCCAGCGGAGCTTTTCATGGCGGCGCTGTTGAATATCTAGGACAGTCGGTGGTTGTGTTGGGCGGTGAAAGTTTTACTAACGTTAACGGCGGTGAGTCGCCAACATCTCGTGGGGGTGAGGTTCTTGCAATTGCCAATGGCCAGGCAATTTTTAGAGAAGGTGCAGTGATTGAGGCAATGGGGTCTGAGCGAGGTGGGTTTGTTGAGGTTTCAGGTTATGAGACGGTAGATATTCACGGGTATGTTAATACGACAGCAACGAATGCATCAGAGGGTGATTTACCCAGTGAGAACGGTACATTTCTAATAGACCCTTTTGATGTGACTATTACCGGTGTTACTAATAACAATGGGCCTGTGGCTGGTATTTTTACTCCCACAGGAACTGCGTCAACGATTGACGTGGTTACCTTAGAAGCCAACTTAGCACTAGGGAATGTCGTGGTGGAAACTACCAATGCTGGTGGCGCAGAGCCCGGTGATCTGACGGTTGCAACGGCGATTAATTTAGACGGAAGTAATGGGAATACATTAACGTTGCAAGCGGATGGCAGTTTGTTTGTTAACAACAGTATTGCTGATCAAAATACAGTAACCGCTGATGACACAAACATTCGATTAGTGGCGGGTGGTAATTTACAAATAGCGGATGGTGTTTTGGTTAATGCCGGTGGTGGAACAATACAACTTACGGTGGGAGGAAATGCGACCCTAACAGGTTTGGTGACTTCCAATAACACCGCGTCAGCAGTACTTATTAATGCGGCGTCAATTAATGATGCTGGGGATAGTAATCTTGATATTGATGCGAATAACGGCGGTGTAAGTTTAAATTCAGGGTTTGGTAATGTCGCAAATATGGAAGTTGCCGTTGATACGTTGTCGATGACCATTTCTGGAGGTGGCGCGGTAGCTATTAGCGAACAGGACGATATAACACTGCAAACATTTAATGGAGTGAATGATTTGTCGGTAAATGCTGGTGGTACCGTGACATTGCTTGATGCGGGCTTATCGATTACAAATAGTATCAATATACAAGCGGCGGACTTACAAGATTCTGATAACTCTGTGGTGTTAACAACACAGGATGCAACGGTTCAGCTAACGGCAGTGGTAAATGATGTCACCTTATTAACCAATGTTGACCGGTTAGATGTAGGTATTACCGGGCAAGGGGGTAATGTTGCAAGTTTAACGGTGGTGGAGTCCAACGGATTACAGGTAGAAGATATTTCTGGTGATGGCAATGCATTGGTTATTAGTCATGGCGATGTTGTGTTGCAAGTTCAACAAGGTAATCTGACTATTAACGATATGGTATCCGCTACTGATACACAGGCGAATGCGGTGAGAACGGGGTTAGTTGATATACAAGTCGACCAAGGAAACCTGTTGATTGGTGATCAAACAACAACGGTTATACAGTCGATTAATACCGTGGATAATGCTATTGATGGCGGTTTGGGGAATTTGCCAAGTAATCAAGTTGCCATTCGAATACGTCATAGTGATACGAGTGATCAAAGTTATTCTTTTACATTGGGTAACGGTATTGGTGCTAGCGGTGATGTCAATATCGCCGCTCAAGGTGGTGATGTGTTGGTTGATAGCTTCAATGATGCAAGCCTAACACTAGGTAATACACGAACCATTACCGTTAATAGCGATGTGCAGATTAATGCATTTGATCTTGCTACCGATGTTACCGATGGGACAGTGGTGACGGATAGTGTGAGTAATGTAGGGAGTGTTATTGCTCGCACAGGTAGAGCTATTACGCTACGTGAAAATGAAACGTTGAGTGTTACTACCCCAGATATTGTTGTTGATATTAGCAATGATATTTCAGAAACCATTAAGGAAGAAAGTGATTTGTCACCCGCGTCGAACGCGGAGCCTGTAGGTAAGGTTAGCGATGCAAGTCGATTGTTTGCGTCTGTGTTTAATGCTTGCGATAAAACACGAAACAAAAGCGTGGATACCGAACGGTGTCAGTTGGAACATTCAATGCAGCAGTTTTTGGGGACGTTGCTGATTGGTGGTGATCTTCCTAGTCCCTCGGATGCTTCAGAAATACGGAAGGGCCGATGATAATGGCTTTCAATCAATGGGGGGTGCTAAGTCTGCTCTTGTGTAGTTTTTGTTTTGTTTCTACAGCCAAAGCATCAACTGAAGATGAACGTCTGAAAGCGTTATTTCTTTATAATTTTGCCAATTTTGTTGATTGGCCTGATTCTGCGTTTAAGGCCAGTGATAGCGACTTACGTTTGTGTTTGTTTGGTGAGATAGCCTTTGGTTCGATGCTAGATGCGGTTGATGGTACTCTCATTGGAAATCACCGATTGACGTTAAAGCGTACCAAAAAACTAAAAGACATCGAAACAGGCTGCCATATGTTATTTGTCTCTCATGAACAACGTATTCGTTTACCGCACTTTTTTACCCAAATTCAATATATGTATGTGTTAAGTGTGGGAGATCGTAAGGGGTTTGCTGAAAAAGGAGGGGTTATTAATATCGTCAGAACGCAGGATCAGATGCAGTTTGATATTAACCTCAGTACGGCGATGGCGAATGGATTGACAGTGAGTTCTGACCTGTTAAGCCTTGCTCGTGAGGTGAAACGATTGACTCCGAAGAATCCAGGTTCGGCCTCCCAAGGGTTACGTTAACGATGGCTGTGTTCACTACCTACTTCGCTGATTTACCGATACGTCGAAAATTGATGGTGATCATCAGTGTCGCGTTATGGGTATCGATGCTGGTGGCATCTGTTGCATTTATCGCTTATGACCAACAAACCGCACGGCAACGATTGATTAGTGAGATGCAAGTGCTCGCTAAAGTGATCGCCGCGCGCAGCGGCGCAGCAGTGGCTTTTGGCGATAAAAAAGCGGCAAGCACCAATGTTTCTGCATTTGAATTTCACCCTGCGGTGCTCATTGCTTGTCTTGTGTCGTCTATGCCAAAGCCCTTGGTGTTATCTCGGTACCAACGACATGTCGACAATGGCGAGGGTGGCGAGGGTGGCGAGGGTGGCGAAGGTGGCGAAGGTGGATACGCTGCGAGTTTGGATTTCTGTGAAAAATTATATTCTACTCAACTCAATGTGCAGCATAACAACTTCCAGCATAACAACTTCCAAATTGGCAATTTTTACTTTGATGATGGTTATCTAGTTGTCGCAGAATCCGTTTTTTTAAAGAATAAAAAAATTGGACATTTAGTCATACAGGTGAGTCTACAACAAATCCAACAACGACTTTGGCAATTTGCATGGGTGGCGTTAGTGATTCAGCTTGCCGCAGGTTTATTAGCTTATTTATTAACGACGCGATTACAGAGAATGATTACCGACCCTTTGCAGCAGCTAAGTACCGTTGCCGATCATGTTACGGGTAGCCATGATTATTCTTTAAGGGCCCAGAGGAATGGCGGGGATGAGGTTGGTGTTGTAGTAACCGCATTTAACGACATGTTACACACGATTCAAGAAACCCATCATCAGCTAAAAGAGGCGATGTTTGAACTAGAGGACAAACGAGAGCAGAGTGATGCATTAGCCCATTCCGCGAACGAACGTCGTGCAGAAATTAGTGAATATTTTGCTGGTGCAAGTCATGACCTTCGACAACCCCTTCATGCTATGGGTTTGTTTGTCGAAACCTTACAGCAGGATCAAGGTGGGTCAGACAGCGATTTATTAACTCGACTGGATCAATCCATCGAACACCTAGAATTGCTGTTAACCGATTTGTTGGATGTTTCAAAATTGGATGCGGGGGTAAAGAAGGCGAAGAAATCTTCAGTGAATATTCGCCCTTTATTGCAGCGAGTGGTGAATGATTTTTCTGTGTTAGCCGAAGATAAACAACTCCGGTTGTCCTTGTTTGTCGCGGATAAAACATATGCGGGCGCGGTTGCGATATACACGGATCCGTTGATGTTAGAACGTGTTATTCGAAATTTGCTTAGCAATGCAATTCGTTACACTGAAAGCGGCGGTATATTGATCGCTTGTCGAGTACATGGTGGAACTGACGTTAGTATAGAAATTTGGGATACCGGGCAAGGTATACCAAAACAAAAACAGACCTGTATTTTTGAATCTCATCGTCAACTGGATAATGAGAATCAAGAGGCGAAAAAAGGGTTTGGATTGGGATTGTCGGTTGTTAAACGACTAACGGATAGTTTGTCTCATACTTTGTCGCTTCAATCTGAAGAAGGTAAAGGTACGGTCTTTAAGGTGAAAATACCCTTGGTGATTAATGCTGATCAACCCCTTGAATTGATAGAAAAAATTAGAGTTTTACCTTTAACATCAACAGAAAATGGCCTATCAAATGTCATTGCGGGGAAAAAAATACTACTTCTTGATGATGACCTGCTTGTGCTGGATTCACTTGAGACAGTACTGATGACGTGGGGAGCCGAGGTTAAAAAAGTATGCTCTTTTGATGCACTCAAAAGCTTGCTCCTTGAGGGGTATCAGCCAGATGTTATGTTTTCCGATTACAATTTGGAGGATGAAGTGAATGGCGTGGCGGCCATCGACTTCCTTCGTACTCAGGTTGGCGAGCTTGTCCCTGCATTGGTTATTACAGGGGAAATCAATAGTGATGTATTTAGAATAATCGAAGAAGCTGGGCTTAAAATGCTGAAGAAACCCGTAAAACCTGCAAAACTACGGGCTATTTTGGGGTATTTGCTGGAGCCGTAAATATATTCAAAAGAACGGTATAAAAAGGCTAGTGCAATGGGTAATCATTTGAACGATCAATATAATGCTTTTTCAAATAAATTATCGTTTCGCTGCTATGATGTTGATAGGAAATGAAGTGATGGTTGTTACATTCGGCTAAAAGGTCATATTATGGAAAATGTTAGGGAAGATGAAATCGCTAGCTTGCTTCAAAAAATCGGATGTAAAATGAAGAAACCTGCGTTCGGAGCAGGCTGGGTCATTATTGAACCCCTTGGTGGGCGTGTTTCGGTTGGCTGTCTTAGAGAAGCGGAAGAGTATTATTGGTTACATCAACAATCATCGTCGGCGAGTACGGATTAGGTGGGTTCAGCTTTGGTATTTACTGCGTTATTGACATAGCTGTGTATAAACTTTTTAAAGAGAACCATTTTCTTGGGTTGATAGCGTGTTTTGTTAAACAATAACTGCGCCTTTTGTATTGGAAATGGAAGTTCTGGAAATAGAGGTTCTAATACCCCGTTGTTAATGTCCTCGCTAATCATTACGTCCAACATCATAGATATACCACCCCCTTCTTTAATCCACTGGTACAGTGCATAAACATCATCAGTGGTATCGAATAATTCTAAATCCAGAGAACCTCCTTGATTAGGGAAAAGCTGGCGAATACGATCAGATAGATTAAGGTACGTTGGAATAATAGCGGTGTGATTTTTTAGATCGAGCAAGTTTTTCGGTTTTCCGTATTTTTTAATGTATTCAGGTGAGGTACAAAATACTGGACGAGTTTCCAAAAAAGGTATTGCGGTTAATCGAGAATCTTTTAAAGGGGAAATGCGAAAGGCAAAATCTATCTGTCCATCAATCAAGTCTTCAACTTCATTAGAGACGGATACGTTAAACTTAATGTCAGGGTACTGTTGTTTGAACTGGTTGAGCATGTGGAAAAATTGAGGCTGTAATAATACCCTTGGACAGGACAGGGTGAGTTTTCCCGAGATATGTTTTTGATTATCAGCAAGTCGCTCTTCAGCTTCAGTCACCGAGGAAAGAATCGATTTGCAATCTCGGTAAAAGGATTTTCCAACATCGGTTACAGCAAGCGAACGGGTTGAGCGCTCTAAAAGTGTCACGCTGAGAGAATCTTCTAATTGTGTTAGTTTTTTACTGATGGCTGAGGGGGACAAGTGAAGTGCCTGCGCGGCCTTGGATAAGCTCTTTAGCTCGACAATGGTCACAAATGCCTGGTACTCATCAAGCTTGGCCATGTTCAATCTACCTGTAAAAGTATTGTTGAGAATAATTCACTAATGATTTTATATTCTTTCACTTATATTCATCAAATGAAAGCTTCAATATGTACCTTGATATCAGTTGGTGTACCCGTTCTAGCGTAATCGAGAGGTGTTCTATGAAAAAGTCGGTAATTTTAGTGTTTGTAGCCGTATTAGGCTTAGTTGTTACTCTGTTGGGGTGTGTTCCTGCACCCGAAAGGAAGACCTATGTGGTGCCTGAAACTAACATGGAGGCTGATTGGGGGTTGATACGAGATAATGCACGTCAGGTTACCTTTAAAACTCTAATGACCGGTGTCGTGAAAGTTCCAGTCTCGGGAATGTTAAATTTAGATAATCCGCAAACGAAGCCTTACCTTCAGGAAAGAGCAGGGGCAGGAAGTGATCTTGCAAAAAGCATTGATGTCGAGGTCTATGCGCATTGGATACGCCATCCTGAAAAGGGTGATATTTTGATTGATTCAGGGCTTGATGTGCGGTTTCGCGATACCGCGAGAGGAAGCCTGAAAGGGGTGATCTCTCGATGGATTGTTGAGGATAGTATTCAACTTGCCGGACAGGATATTCTGAGCCAGATTAAAGCAAATAATATTGATGTGAAAATGGTGTTTTTAACTCATGTACATGGGGATCATTCATCGGGTTTGCCGGTATTGCCCCTCGGTATTCCTGTTGTGTTAGGAAAAAATGAATCGTTACATCAATACCCATTGATTATGTATAACGATCATTTTGATAATATTGAAGTGCTGCAGACGCTGGATTTTGATGGATCTAGTGTGTTGAATGTGTCGCCATTGGGTAAAATGATCGATCTTTTTGGGGATGGTTCTTTGTGGGCGATATCCACACCGGGGCATACGACTGGACATGTTTCTTATTTGGTGAATGCAACGGATGGGTGGGTATTGCTAACTGGAGATGCAAGTCACACTCGTTGGGGTTTTGAGAATAATGTGATACCGGGTTGGTCGGAAGATGAAGGGTTGGCAAGGGAAAGTTTAGGTGCATTGCGGAAATTTAGTGTGGAGAATAAGGACGTAAAGGTAGTTTTTGGGCATGGGCGTTAAACAATTTATGGCTCAATAGTGACTAAGGTTAATGCAATTAAGATTTATAAAGTGCAATTTGGGATGAGAACGTACAGAGCATTCTGTCAATTGCTTTATTGTCCATCTTTTGTTTCACTCGATACTCTTCTTTTAAACAGTGAAATGACATGAAGGCAGCTATTCTTTGGGGATCTGAGTTATCTCCATACACTCTGAAAATTCAAGCGCTTCTCGAATATGCGAAGGTACCTTATCGTTTGCTTCCTGCAAATGGTAAGCGTATTGAAAACCTTGAAATTCAGGCGCGCTTAGAAGTTGCTAAATTTACGGGGAAAGTTACCCGTTTTCCTGTTATGTCTGACCTAGATGAATATCCGTTGGTACCCTATTTGACAGAAGACGGTCGACATTTTCAGTTTGATTCAACGGCGATAGCCCATTGGTTGGATTCACAAAGAGAAGGGCACACAGGCGCACATACAGACAAGAGGGAGGGTGAAACGTTTTTTCCAAAATCACCGGTACTACGTTTTCTAGCCACATTAATTGATGATGCAATGGATGAGTTTGGCCTATATATGGTGCACCATATGCGTTGGGTAACCTCTGCTACAACGAATAATGCCGGTGCGCGCTTGGCTAGGGAGTTTAAACATATATTACCGGTGGGTGCTCGCTGGTTGGTGGCAAAGCAGTTTTCTGAACGACAAGTTTCTCGCTTACCCTACCTTTTTAGTGTTGCACCAGAGGGGCATCGTTGGGAGATAAACGAACGTTTGCAACCCCCGTTTATCGACTATTGGCCAGAAACTCACAATCTATTAGATAATGCGTGGAAAATGTATCTTGGTGCGATGGAACGTTTACTGGCGCAACAACCTTATGTATTCGGAGATCGATTTACCGTTGCGGATGCCAGCATCTATGGTCAGTTATCAATGAATTTAAAAGACCCTCGTGCGGCAAACCTTCTAGAAGACATTGCGCCTATTACTTATGATTGGCTCTGTGGAATACGTGATGGGCAACATGTGTTAGACAAAACTGTTGTTAGCGAAATGACTATGACTCCTGAACTAATATCAGCCCTTAAACCGTTACTTGATATTATCATGCAAACCTATTCATCGTTAATGGCGCAAAACAGCAATGCTTATGATTCTTATAAAAGGGGCGGGCAGGCAGTATTTAATGAGAAAGCTTTTGATCAACGAAAAGCACTGTATGACGGTGAGTTAATGGGGTACCCGTTTCGTTCGGTTGTGAAAACGTTTCAGGAGCGTATTTGGAGAGATATTTGTGATACTTGGGAAGCGCTAAAAGCTGAGGATCGAGATGCTTTGAAGGTATTGATAACAGATTGGAAGCTGTTTGATCGATAGCGGTTGTTTTACAAATGTTGATGAAATGGATTAATGCGTTATTGATAAAAATAAGCCGAAACGATGTGAGGTGGTGCAGTTCTTCTCATGTCGTTTCGGCTTATTTCCGTTAAGGTGTTTGTAGTGATGTTTGCTGAGATTGCTCTAAGAAGTCTTGATATGCAGGTATTGCAACAGCGGCAAGAATTCCGATCACCATTATCGGGCCTAGTAGCCCAAGAAGAATAAGTAATACAGGGTTTGACGTTGGGCGAAGGCCATAATCATTGGCTTCAGATGTGCCGGGCCAGACCAGTAGATAAATAGCAAAAAAGAAGTTAACCAGTGGCACCAAAACAAGTAATGATAACCACCCATTACTATTGAGATCATGTAAACGACGTCTTGCGGCTACGATAAAACAAAAAAAGATAGGTAAATATAATAGCGCCATTACCGCTAACATCGTTCCACTTGGGGCTTCGGGGTCACCCTCAGTTAATGCTGGAAGAAAAATGGCAACAAGTATCCCGATGACTACCATGCTTAAAACATTGTAGAGCCACGAATAAGCAAAGTAACGTAACCGTCCTATACGCCCATTGAGTGAGAATATTTTAGGTTGATAGCGTTCGTCTGGTGTATTTGTTTCGCTATGATCTGGGCTTGCATAAGGGTTTTCTTGTGTTATTGCGTTGTTCATTGTGTTTTCCTTGCGTTATCTTCGAAGAATCATTTTCGAAGGTGTAATCCCTGAAATATTACCGTTGAGTGCGTTGTTTCTAATTAATCGTGAACGCGATATACATCCAAATCCGATTTTGTGATTTTTCCACCGACCATCAAGATTCTACCCTGATATCGTTGCTCTCCCGTTGTGGTAAATTCAAAGGTGTACGAGCGACAAAAGCAGAGGTGCCCCTGTTTACTTCGTGCGATCCATAGCTTTTGTTGTTCAACGGTTTGATCCAAAAACTGTAAGCCATCTAACCCACACAGGCGCTTAGCCTCAATGATCGCCCGCTCTTTACTTTGTGATCCGTACCACCAAAAGGCAATGATACCGATGGTGATGAAAAATAATAGGATATCGCTCATAGTCGTTGCATTATAAAAGGTGATGGGTTCGTGCAAAAGAAACCGCTTGGGTGCGATTGTTCACGTTGCAGGCCCGTAAAATGGCTGCCACATGAACTTTCACTGTGCTTGGAGACATATTAAGGACTTTAGCAATTTCTTTGTTGGATAAGCCATCGTCCATGAGGTGTAGTACTTCTTTTTGCCTCCCTGTCAGTTGAACAGTGACAAGGACAGTGTCATTGGCCAAATTAGGTGAGGGTGGTGGTACGTGAGTTGTTTCAGCTTTTAATATCGCAGGAGGAACATAAATGCCTCCGGCTAGAATGAGCTGAATAGCACTGATCATTACCGATGACTTGGAGCTTTTAGTGATAAACCCACTTGCGCCTTGTTGTAGTGCGTGTTGAATTTTTTGAGCATCCTCGTTGGCGGATAACATGGCCACAGGGATGCTTGGGTCGGAAGATTTTATTTGTAGTAGTAGCGAGAAGTCTTGGTTGTCCGGTAAATGCAAATCTAACAGGATCAAGTCCAGGTCTTGGTATTGTTGAACGGCTTCTAATGCGGTTTTGGCGCTATCAGCCTCTAAAATATTGACGTTGCCTTCAGAGGTGTTTAGCTGCTGTTTGAGCACCAGGGCTAACCCTTCTCGAAACAGGGCGTGATCGTCAACTAATAATATATCCACAGAGAGAGCGTAGCCTATAGGGAGTGTTGTTTGATGATATTGTGAGAGATTTGCTCGAAGTATAATGGCATTGAGCAAGATTTATAGCGATCTATTAACGAATGTTCGAAAGTTTTTACAGAGTATTGCGACTTTTCTTGATAATAAACGGTAACGATGGGGGAATATCGCTACCGTTCGCCACAAATGGCACCTTATAAAATATGTTATGCGGCTAAGCTTGGGTCATCCTGCTCCATTTTGCGATAGCTGTTAACAAAGGTGTCAAGAAAGGGCTGTTTTGCATCGCCTGCGTCAGATTTTTTTACAAAATGCTCCACCCAACATTGTGCTAATCCTTCAATATCATCGGGATGAGGCAATATTACGCCGCTTCGTTTGTATATCATCCAAGTGATGGCGGTAGCGTAAGCTAGGTTTGTTGCTAGCTCAATATGTGGGTGTTTTAAGAACTCATGCTGAGACGCGAGCCCCCGTATCTCACTTGCGAGGTCTGGGTCAAGGGCTAGATAGTCGTCCCAGAGTCGGCAATGTGTTTCTTTGGATATCCCGTAAACCCCTATACCCATTGATATTTCTGATTGATGCATCAGACTTTCTTGTGCGGCAGCAGTTCCCAAAAGCAGATTTTCAATCGCTTTTGAGCAAATACCCATGGCTTTTAAGGTATGTTGGATTACAAACTGATTGAGACTACTAGTGCTTAAACTCATCATCTTTCCCCTTACCAAATACGACTTCTGTATTACTTCTACCGGTGTTTTTACATTGCTTCATTTGTTTTGACGTTATTAAGAATATAGGCAAGTTGGATGCCAGGTGGATATAATTTGACCGCATGAGGGCTGTTGTTTTTAATCCCAGTTATTAATCGCGCCTTATTATTTATATCGGCACTGAGCGGCAGGAATTCAAGATCAAATTGTTCGAATGCTGAGTGGGCTAGGAATAAAAGGGGATATAGCGACGGCATTGGCTAAAAATACTTCTAATACTTCCATAAGCTAAGTGATTGTATTTGCATGGCTAATTATGCGTAAACGACTAGAATTGCTAAGAGCTACTAACGAAGTAGCTCTTAAAAAGCACCATAACGAAATAAATAGAATAACGAAAAAGTAATTATCGGCTGTTAGGAAGAGGGTAGAAGGGTGGCAATACCACTGACCATTGGTAAATACAGGGTGACTAAACTGCTGGGCTCAGGGGGCTTTGGTGCGGTGTACCTTGCAGAAGACCCCAAGCTTAGCGGTAAAGTGGCTATCAAAGTATTTGCAATATGCAATGCCGATTTATATGACCTCTCAAAAGAGATAGCCAGTACCTCCTCACTAAATATGGCTAGAAATAGAGATTTAGCGTTGCGAGAGCGGTTTGTGCGAGAGGCGACATTATTGCGACAGCTTTCGACAAATTCGAATATCGTTGATGTATACGATTTTGATGAAATGGCTGATGGTACTCCGTATTTTGTGATGCCTTATCTTGAGCGTTCATTGGTTGATGAAATCGGTAAAGATGCGTTAACGACGGAGGCATTAAATGATCTACCTAATGTGTTGCGTCCACGTAAACTGCCTGTATTACGTGTTATAGAAATTTTGACAGAAATCCTTTCCGGTTTAGCTGAAGTTCACAACGCTGAGTTGATTCACCGTGATATTAAACCGGCTAACATATTGTTTGACGGTAATGGTCGAGCGCAGCTGTGTGATTTTGGAGTAGCAAAAACTCCCGACTCTCAACACAGTGAAACGGGTGTAGTGATGGGGTCAAGAAACTACATGAGCCCAGAGCAACGAGAAAGTGGAAAGCATGTTACTGCGGGCTCCGATGTATACAGTGTCGGAGTGTTGGCTTATCGGATGTTAACAGGAACGCTTCCAATAGGCCCTTGTGATGACCCTATTGTGTATTGCCCAGATATGGGGCCATCCCTTAATGCGCTGGTATTGGCGGCATTAAGCCCTCAGCGTGAGAACCGGCCAGCGGACGCTAGTGATTTTTTGCAGCGCTTAACGATTGCAATGAATGGCGATGAAAAAGGGGGGGGAAGTGATGGTAGTGAGACTGAAATGGGCCCTGCACCTAGCTCAGTTCGGGGTGAGCTAAAAAAGCTTGAACAAACCATTGAAGTTTTTTTGTTGGAAGATGGAGGGGTTGATAAGGAACAATATAAGCAGCTACAAATGTTAGCGGCTATTGAAAATCTTAATGATAGTGCCTTAACGCACTTAATTGCTCGTGTAGAAAAACGATTGGAATCTAGAATAAAACCCATGCAGGTATTTGCCGCAATGGTGAATGATGCTTTGGTTCAGGCTCGAGGCGTGATATTGGATGAGAGCCTAGAGGTCTTAAGAAAAGCCGGTAGGGAAGCGGGTTTAACGGTTGAACGTATTGAACGTATTCTTAACAAACAACAAGCATTGTATCGTTCGCTTGCTGACGATAAGCGATCGAGCCGTGCATTTTTAACGATTGTTTTCCTTGTTGTAATCGCTTGTGTATGTGCCGGGTTGCTGTGGTGGTTACTAGGGGAGCGACAGGGGTCTCAACAGGAGCCTCAAGAGAGGACGTTGTCACAAACACCTTCAAAAGAATCACTGTTGCAGAACGATTCAGAGCTACTTAAATTGGAGCTACTTAAATTGGAGCTACTTAAATTAGAACTACCCGATTCACAACATTCAGAAACTAATCGGCTACAACAAAAACAAGAAAATACCTCTTCTAATGCTATTCCCCAAAAAACGGAGTCAACGGTAAGTGTGACAACGATGCTCAGTATTCCGGGGGGACAGTTTGTTATGGGCTCAACAGATTACTCCAAAGTGGAACGTCCTGTACATGATGTATTAATTAGGCCTTTTCAATTAGGGGAAACAGAGGTGACATGGGCACAATACCAACCTTGTATTGATTCGGGGAACTGTTCAATTTCAGCCCATGATCAAGGTTGGGGTAAATCCAGTCGACCCGTAATAAATGTGAGTTGGAACGACGTACAGCGCTATATTCAGTGGTTAAATCAGAAAACTGGACAACGGTTTAGATTGCCCAGCGAAGCTGAATGGGAATATGCAGCAAGGGCTGTTGTGGGGAAAGGTAGCAGTAATAAAAATTATTCTTGGGGCGAGAATATCGGTGAAAATAATGCTAATTGCGATGGCTGCGGCAGTCAGTGGGACGATCAACAAACATCGCCTGTGGCGAGTTTTTCTGCTAATGCCTTTGGTTTGTATGATATGCACGGCAATGTATGGGAGTGGGTGCAGGATTGTTGGCATGATAACTATCAAGGGGCACCGAGTAATGGAGATGCTTGGCAGAGCGAACCGCTAGGAGAACCTCAGCAGCAGGAACAATGTCGACGGCGTGTACTGAAAGGGGGCTCCTGGCATAACGTAAAGGGGTATTTACGTTCGGCGTACCGAAGTTCAGATAGTGTTGATAGTACCTATTTCAACTTTGGATTTAGGCTCGCTCATGATTAGCAAAATACGTTGTGTATTGGTGTTTTTGGGTGTTTTTGTTTGTGGCCTTAGCTCTGGTCAAGCGCAGTCAACCCCTCAGGGAAAATGGCGTATTTTAATTGTTGCAGAGTCCGATAAGCTTGGCTTACGTGCGGGGCACCCTGCCTATAAACGGGCGAATAATGCAATTTTCACTCAACTGCAACGAGCAGGGTTTGATGTGTTGAGTTTAGCAGCTGACAAAACCTTGCCTTTATGTTTAATGGATGTGTGTAAGCAACAAACAGAACAAGATATCATCGCTTTGGCAAATGCCAGTGCATCCGATATTGATTTAGTCATATTATTCAGTATTCGTTACATTGAACGTGTGGGGGCGGGATTCATTCATCGAGAAATAAGTGTCCCGAGCCGCATGGTTGACGTGAAGAGTGGACGTCGGGTAGGGCTCTGGGATGATGATGGTGTGTTGACGGAACCTATCCCAAAAGAGTGTGTTGATCGTTGTCTTCAATCCGCATTGTCGGATTATGCTCGTCAAATTGGGCGTGATAGTGGGTTGGCGATTGCGACTAAATTGCAAGAGTATCAACGTTGGTACGACTATGAGCTTACATTTTTAAAATTTGCGAAAGGGGAACTGTTTGCATTTGAACAATATTTTCAGAATAGCTTTAAAAGCAATATTGTTAGCGAGACGAGCAATGCAGTAGATAACAAAAATCTACATCAGGTGTTATTACATACGGTTGTGAACAAGAACATCGTTATCGAATCGAAATTAGCACCGTTGGGCTTTCGTCAGAGTTTAGAGAAAATACTGGATGATGAAAACCTACGTGCCAATATTCAAACAAATGGCCACGAATTTACATTGAATCGTGAGGGGGTGGCGTACTTGTGGCGATATATTTTAGCCGCCACTTTATTTATAGTGTTCATCGTGTTTTCTTATTTCAGATATGTTCGGTATCAATACAATACTGTGTTATCTCAGTTGGCATCAATGTCATCAACAGAGAATAACCCTTACCCTTTGTTTATGAAGGTTGAGACGTTATTGAGTCGTTTGAATGGGGATAGAATACAACAGGAAAAAAATAGTATAATTTCTGCACGAGATGCTTTTATTAACAAACTGTTAGTGCTGACGGGACGAAGTTCATTAATGTTAGAAGGGCTATCCATCACCGTTAATGTATTGGTTGATGATAGCGTGCAGATTGGACGAATTAATGACAGTGGTATTAAGCATGGTGAGGCCGAGGGTAACGACGGAAATATTGCTATCGGTTTTACACGATTATCGCAAATGGGAAAACAAAATAAGATAGAACGTCATCATGATGGTTTTACGTTGGTAGATGAAGGAAGTTCCAATGGTAGTTTTTTAGATGGAATATCAATGGTTCCTGATCATCCTGTTGTATTAACAGGTGCATTAACAGGTGCAGAGCATGTATTGTCTATGGGCGGGAGTCGTATCCCTTTGGAACCAGGAATGTGCAAGTTGCGATTGCATGCAAAAAAAAATACCAAGGCGAGTTCACTTATCATTGAGGTTGATCGTGATGCTGTGGCGTTTTCTGACCCATCGCTGCTGAATAAAAATTGGCCCAACCTTGCTTATGACCAAACACAACAATGGCTGTTGTTAGGAGCGATGTTAGACTTGGGTGTTGATACAGATGGAGCACTGGATATTGGATGTTTACGGGGCAGTAAACCCCTCGCGAGGCTGTCTTATTTGCATCAATCTGAAGATTTAGAGCACTGTTGCCCTGGTTACTGGCTTGATCCGGTTCTAGGGGCGGGTAAATCCATGAATGTATTTGTCAATCAAACCCTTGTGTTTACTGCTGTTCCGCTAGTTCAAGGGGCAAGAATCAGTATGGGAGGAATACATTTTTCATTTATTACGCATTAACTAAGCACTAATTTTTTTATCTTTTAAAAAATCATTCTAACCCTCTCATAGTCATAGTCAGATATCCTATATTCGGAGTTGACCATGAAATTCTATAAAGTTTGCGGCTTGATGATTCCATTATTGTTAGCTGCTTGCGCAACAGCCCCACGGGCTCCCGTTGCAATTGCCCCGCTGAGTGAGAAACAACAATTCGAACAAAAACAAATGGCGGCTGCTTCTACCGCAATGGAACAGTTTTTACGTTGTAAGCAAGGCGGGCTGTTGTTGGGAGAAAGTGCCCGTGAAAAGAAATCATCGGCACAATATGCAGCATCGGCAAAAACGCTTGATCAATGTCTTGCAGATATCGATGAATATCGTGATGTTGCTCCCGTAACATCGGTTGAGTTTGTTGAGCAGAGAATGCAGGTACATGCTTTAACGGTGCTAAATTACTTTAAGGCCGGGGATATTAAGCATGCAAAATTACAACTGCGTGCTTTTGAATTGTCTTATCCCGGCCGAGATCTTTACTTTTCGGATTACACCTCATTTATTGATAGCTTATCTCTTTTATTAGGTATTGATACGGTTGAAAGCCGACGAAAAGTATTCAATGTCAATCCTACGTTAGCGTCAGAAGTGTCGCGTTATCGATATTGGCAACGCCACTAGATAGCTCATGTAGAAAGCTTACATAGAAAGAATGAGAAACAATAAATTTATTCAATAAAGGAGATTGTTATGTTTAAACAGTCATTAACGCAATCACTATCAATGTTAGCCTTGTTATTCCCTCTGGGCATAGCTTCCACTCTTGTATACGCGAGTAAGGATGGTATGGATTGGCAACCCGCGGCTAGTGAAACGCTCATTCGAATGCCCGCTAAATATATTGATGCCTCCATTGAAAATAACTTTCAACAATCGCCGCTGGCGAGTGGGATTCATGCCTTGGATGCACAGATTCAGTTGGAAGTAGTGCGTATGCATGAGTCATATAAGGTTGTTTCTGAGATGGAGAATGAACAACCTTTGAGTGAGAAAAATATAGAAAGTCGTCATCAATTTCTAACGGCAAAATCTAACTATTTAGGGTTACTGCATGAGAAACAGCAGTTATCAGAACGTGTGTTACATAAAAAAGCAGCGTTGTATCAACGGGTATTAAAAAAGCTGAAAAAGAATAAGGCCGATGCAGACGATCCCGTGAGTATGGCTCTGGTAGAAAAACAAAAATCTGCACGAGTTCGGCTTCAGCGGACAGCGGCGCGAGTAGATAGTTTATTATCTCAACCGTTAACAAACATGGGCGTGGGTGTCTCAATCGGGGGGGCTGTGCCGTCTAGTACAACACCTGCTGCTTATAAGCCCAGTAAATATCAGCTTGAGTACGGTGAAAACTTGGCAAAAGTTCAGCAATTAAAACAGGCTATTCAACAACATAGCTCGAACGAAAATCCGGTGTTAGATGGGCAATCATTAGATCGAGAACAATATATGCGTTATTTACTGGGCCATGTGGATAGTGAATTGGCGCTGCTGGATCAAGAACGGTTAATGTTGGGTTATATGGCGAAGCTTGTGGCATTAGATGCTCAAGCCTTAGAGCATGAAATTGCGTACGTAGAGCCAGATGGTGACGCAATGGCGATTAAGGCACAGATGCGCATTGCCAATACTTCAGATATGTTTATCGGAAACTAATACAGGCATAAGAAAGAGGGCGGCATTATGTTGGAACTGAAAAAAATGAACATTAAATGGGTGCAGAAAAATAAATCGATATCTAATGACGTAATACGACGTATTTTTTTTGTCATGACGTTATTGGTTAGCTCTATTACGTTAGTTCATGCAGAAAGTAGAACATTATCAAATTTGGAGAGAGAACGTTCATCCTTAATGGATATTGTTGCACGGGAGACACTTTCGCCGATTGATCGAGAGCGAAAAATAGCGTTGAGTCAACGTCGATTGATGGACATGGAGCGAATGGTTATTCGTGATGATCGTTTGTTGGGTTCACATGATCCCATGGTAAACAAAGCCTTTGATCATTATGAGACGACATTTTTGGTGCATGCCAGTACCGAAGCGAATCAACACATTGTCGATTTTTGGCTGCAGCAACTAAACCTTGATAGCCAGTCAATATTAGAAAGTAAAAGAGGGCGACGATAATGACTGCGTCATTGTCTGCGGCAGCATCAATATCAGAGTCAACAACATTAACGCGAGGAAGGTTAAAGTTACCAGAGAAAACGTGGATGATTTTGTCTGTGATAGGTGTTGGGATTATTGTATTGGCACTAGCGAGTTATATCACCGATCAACGACTAAGTGCTTTATTTGAATGGATGCAACAGGTTTTTGGGTGGGGGTATGCGCTGATCTATAGCTTGCTACTTGGGGGAGCATTGTTTTCTTTCAATAAGCTCAGTTCTGGCAAGGACTCAGTCTATTGGTTAGAGCTGGGCCAGCAAACAGCCGGTGGTATTGCAACCTTATCGCTAACGTTTACTCTATTGGGTATTAGCTTGGGCATAGGAGCGTTATCTGACAAAACCATTGACCCAACAACGATTCAGAGCATTATTCAGGAGCTAACGAGGCACTTTTCCACAGCGTTTATGACAACAGTGGTGGGTTTACCAACCGCGAATTGCTTGCGAGCATTAATTTCATTGAAGTATGTACGCTTAACACTGGATGGCGTAAAAGAGCCTACAAATAGCCTTGAAGCAGGAGAAAATCCATGAAAACTCTATTTTTAATTGCAGTTGTTAGTTCCATTGGTTATTTGGTTTATCAAGAGTCACCTCGTATTGAACAGATGCTTTCGGCATCGTGGTTTCCGTCGGATAACGCCCAAATAACCGTGGAATCAGTAAAACACGAAATGCAAAAAAAACTTGATGATGTCACTTCAGAGCGAGAGGCGTTGTATGAGCTGCTCGCAAAAAAGGAAGCGTTGTTGATGGCTAGAACGAAACAAAATACACAGAGCGAAAGTACAGAGCCGTTAGCAAGTCCCGATGCTTCAAAGCGAAGGGAGGCGTTGCTTGAATTAGCGCAAAGAATGGAGTTACAAGCCTTAGGGTTAGGTGTCGATGAACTGGCTGTGCAATGATACTTTCCATACAGCGATTTTTGCAACCATCGTATTGGGTATCTGAGCTGGGTGTAGTAAAGAGTGTAGTAAAGGGTGTTGTAAAAAATGTTGTATGGGTAGTGGCGTGGATGTTGTGGTTGGTTTTGGTTTTTCTATATTTGGATTATCGTGCTGAGCGTGTTGACCGTACTGCTGACAGTGTTGCCGATAATATCAAAGTTAGTGTTGCTACTAATGTTAGTGATAGTCGCGCCGATGTTAAGCCCGTGGTTATGGCGAAAAACATAATAAAGATTTTGTTGCCACCTCCACCGATGCTTTCTAATGTCAAACAAAGTCGTTTATGGTTGGCAGCACTGGAGGAAGGGCAAGGGCCGAATATTGTTTTTACGTGGCCAGAAGACACCAATGAACGAGAATGGATTCAGCAACGGCTATATAACTGTGGTGTACGTTTAGGGAAGTGGCGTAATGGACGTCTGCGTGCAATTGAAGCTGGGCCCGAAACCGTGAGTGGGTTTATTCGAGTATTTAGTGGAGAAGTATCTCGTGGTGAACAACGTCGGTTACAGTTGCTTGCAGGGGAAGGGCGGCCGGTAAGGTTATTTCCGAGAAGTTTGGATGTTTATTTGTTATCACAACTATCAAATGTGACATTAGGGCAGTTTATGCATGCAAAACAGGTAAGTGCTCATTATGCAAAACACTTTGGTGGCGTGAATATTCGCAATATTCAGGTAGATGGTAAAAGGTTTGAACGTAGTGTTGAGTTTTTGCCTGAGAACGGACGATGCACTTGATGCTTATACAAATAAACCCTCTAAAATCAAACAAATAGACTAGAATTATTGATTATGGAGGTTAGACAAATGACACGGTATAAGAATCGTTGGATAAAAAGCCTCTAAGCTGTCCATAGCCAGCATTAAGACGTTTTGTGTATCAGGAGAGCGCTAATGCAGAGATTGAAGGTGCAAAGATCAAGGGTTCAAAGATCAATGATCCAGAGACTAATGATTCAGAAATCAAGAGTGCAGGAATTGATAAAGAGTAATATCTGGCGAGTGTGTACCTTTGTGAGTCTGATTGTCGTTGGTTTCGTAGTAACAACCCCGCTGCATGCCGCTGATCGCCCCAATATTCTGATTATGGGTGAGGATGCTGATAAGGGTACCATTGCACGCGATAGCCAGGTATTTCGCCGAGTGTTAAATGCACTCTCTAATCAACTGCATGATGTTGGATTTGATGTTTTTGATGAAACTGCCGTAACGCTAGAAAATTTTGTTCAGGGACGAGTGCGACGAACCGATGCGGAATTAATTGATATTGCCAAGTCGATTCGACGTCCACCGATTGATGTTGTTGTACTGTTTAGTATCTATTCCAGCACATATCAGCATAGTTATACAAAAAAGGTGAAAGCACGAATAGAGGGGCGTTTGTTGAATGTGCAGACAGGACAACGACTCGGAAATGTAGAACTGGATTACCCAGAGGGTTGGAATGCCCCCAAGCAATGTCATCGTGATTGTTTGCTTCGCTCAATAGGCGATCACTCTAAAATTATTGCGAATGATGTTGGAAGTATGTTGGCTGAAAAATTGTCATGGATGGTTAACCAAAGTGATAGTTCGGTTTCTCAGGATGTTATCGCATCTCAAGGTGCTGTTACTTCTCCAGGCGCTGACACATCTCACGGAATCACTGCATACCAACTTATCTTTGATGACTTTACACAACCTGAAGTGATGGAGTTTGAAGAATACCTGGTGATATTTTCCGGTTACCAATCGCACCGTATTACGTATGGTGGTGCTACCCGGACAGAGTACTGGTACAAATCGAATATCGGTAATGCCAAGTTGAGTAGGAATTTGAATAAGTTACTGGAAACGCTAAATATTAGTGGTTTAGTACAAATTTCTGGGAATACCTACACGATTAAAAAGATTAGCTTGCGCCATAGCAAACCTGTTCGAAATCCAAGGGATTGGTAATATGAATGTTACAACCGATACGAATGTCGCAACCGATACGAATGTCGCAACCGACAGTCAAGCAATGACAGAAGTTGCTCTTGGGTTAGCGATGGCATTTTTTGCAATGATGATTTTGGCGATGATGTCGATGAGTGTGCCAAGTGAATCAGTTGCTAGCACACCCTTTAAGGAAGGGGTTAACGTTGTTGTAAATGGTAAGGTGGTAGCGGACGGAGAGGCTGTTGATGATAACGCTAGTGAGGATAACATCATTATATTCTATCAAGGTCGGTACCTTGATACTGCGTTACAACCCGTAGATGTTACAACGCTTGATGAGGGTCAAGGTGCCGATCAGAGTGTAACAAAACAATATATATTGGCATTATCACCCAATTTATCATTAAGTGATGTATTGATCGCTCGCTCACAAATTTCTTCCCCTAACCTTACCATAACCGAATTAGATGAAGCATGGATGACGCGCCTTGCTTTGTAGGTAATAGGTTATAGTTTTATCTGATCGGAGAAGATTGATGAGTGCGAACATAAAAAACAAGCAAGTGAGAAATGGTCAGCGGATGCAATGGTTGGTGATTATTGTTTTTGTTGTATTAACGGCATTGAGCAACCACAGTTTTGCTCGTTTCAGCTTAGATCGGGATACCGTGAAGGACATTGTGGTGGAAGAGGCCAGATTACAGGGTGTTGACCCTGCATTGGCATTAGCTGTCGCGCAGGTAGAATCGAACTTTGATCCCAATGTTGTTAGTCATAAAGGGGCGCGAGGGGTCATGCAGATTATGCCAAAAACGGCTCGTGATGAGTTTGGTATTAACCCTACATTGTTATTTGATGCTCGTACCAACATAAGAACAGGCGTCACTTTTTTAAAACAACTACAGAACCGTTATGGCAATGTGGAATTTGCGTTATCTCATTATAATGGCGGATCTCGGGTAACAAGGCCCGATGGCAGCTATCAGGTTATTCCCGTGACCAGAGGGTATGTGGATAAGGTATTATCAAAAATGAAAACCTTTCAAAAGTATAAAGATCCCTCTTGGCTCGCCTATACTCCTGTTTATACACCCACTTCTACGCCTAGTTATAGTGATATAAAGGAAAAGGCGAAAGAAAGCCTTGAGATACAGTCCAAACTTTACCGGTTAAGACAAAAAAATATGCACTTAGCAAAGGTCGTTAATACACGTGTAGACCCTTATTTAGCGGGTTATCAATCTACCCACGTTAGGCGTACTCAGGGTAAGGGGTATACGTCAAATCAAAGTGAAAGGCGACAGCAGGTATTACAGTGGGAAAGTGTTTATGAGCGTTAGGTTATGATGTTATGTCGTTAGCACTGTATGGGGTCAGTGCTGAGCTTATTGCAGGAATTGACGGGTTGCGAGAAGCCCCTGGGATCAGTGGGCCTAAATATAGACAAAAAGATATCGATAACCTTTCCCAAATGATTTTATGCAGGAATTATGGGAAGGCTACGCTAGAATTAAGTTATCTTTTGCTAGCAGTTTTCTTGTGTAAGCAGACGAAAAAGGGCTCAACACAAAAAGTATGGCTGGATTTTTTTTGGTTAGAGGAGGCGATAACTCCCAAGCGTTTTCGGGCGGCATTTGATGACATTCCTGAATCCGTACAGCCCTATTTGTCGCTTAATGAGCAAGGTCTAACGATACGTTTGTTGAATGGTGAGTTTAGCCTGTCGCCAACACGGATTGCTACGCTAGCCAGCTTTTTAGAATTTTTAGTCTATGTTGATCCCGCCGTGTTACAGCAGGGTGCGTTGTTTGACCTGGGTGGCGAGATTCCTCCCTCAAAATACGAATCTATATACGAACCTATAGCCAAAACATTAGCGTCAAATTTGCAGAAAATACTGTATCGGTATTTAGCCGATCATTTACAACCTGCTCAGCAACAGCGACGGTTTCGACACTTGTGGGCTTGGTTATCTGAGTATCAGAATCGTCAGGGGCAGGAAAGTAATATAGCGATTAATGATGCGGTTATTTTAACGTTTTGGAAACAGGCTACAGAAGGGAATGATGATTCGTTAGGATTTCGTCGATATCGAACCGTTGCAGAGAATTTCTTTGACCTGCGGGTTGCGATGCAGTGTGTTGAGGCTCAGCAGAATGTGACTCATAGTATGGATATTGAGTTACCACCCGAGGTATTGCAACAAGTACTCACTACATCCGATGGTGATTGTCTTGATGTTACCCCATTAACGAAAACCCCAAAATTTTTGACAAAGCAGCAAGCAGAAACCTGCCAGCCTATTACTGAGGTGGGTGATACAGCATCTGTGATGGCATTAACCATTATGAGAATGCGATGTTTTGGTGATTGGCAAGCAAGTCTGGTACAGGCGTTACGAAACAAAAGTAACGATCATCTCAGGGAATTGCTCTCAGATGAAAAACAGGTATTAACCTATTCTGAGTATCGAAAAGAGATAATACAGCTACAGAAGGCTTTTGAACAAGCCAGCGCCAGTGGTCTTCATGTTTTGTTGCACTGCCAGGTGGCTGAGGCTTTTGGTTTGGTATTACAACGGCTAGATGAAGTGGCCTTGAAGAACGTTCGAGATATATTGTCGGTGTGTTTTGATGGGGAGCCTTCAGCGTTATCTACTGAAGTCGCGATATTAGCGCATTGGCCTGACTTGTTGTTGCGAGTTCCTGCGCTAAACCATCTTGTTCAACAGTTTCAAAAAGCCTTTAAAGCGAATAATCGACAAGGTTTTAAAGTGTTGTCTGAAAATATGGATGGAGATGTCTATTTAGACGGGGTGCAACGATTAGATAGTGTTCTTCTATGTTGTGACAAATATTTACATCGGTTAGATCAGAGCAATGAAACGGAATTCCCCTCTGATCTTTCCATATTCAAAAGTGGGTTTAATGCATTGTATGGAGATCGTTTATGACCGGTATTGTTGAAAACACAGTCGAAACCGTATTTGTTACATTACAGGCTCTCAGGGGAATAAGGACTGGTAACGCTGTTGTTAATTCAGCGGTTAGATCCGCTTCGCCTGTTATGTTTGGAGAGCTTGTTCACTATGTACATGGTACTGCAGAAGTTGATGAAGACAGAGTGAAGGCTGCAATATGTACGGATCTGACATTGCGCCGTCAGTTTAATAACTTGCTAAACAGTTCACGTGTAGCTACCGCGCCAAGTCAGGCTCAGGCTGCAAGTGGTGAGCCTGTTTCTGGTTTGACGCAGCGTAAAACGCGTGCATTTACATTGCTCTTTAAACCGTCACGAGCCAACGCAGATCAGATCTATATTTTGCTTTCTGTTCATGCAGAGTCAGGAATGGCTGATGGCCACCGGCCAGTGATTATCGCAAGCCTAGCATCAGAGGTCGGGCGTTTACAGTTTCCTCCGTTAAAGGATCAAAGCGCTCAGCTGTTGTTGGGTGTTGAGGATCAACGGTTAGTCATCGCCCAAAATGCAGATGCGGAATTGAGTTTGATTTAATACAGCTATACTGGATGGTATGCAGACTTTTATTTATATCGCAACAACACAAGGCCCAGTGCGAGTTCAGGCTATTACTGAAGAAGACCCTGATATTAAGTCGGTGGTATGTCTCGATGGGTTGGCAGAACCGTTAGCGATTAGTGACCGATACCATGATTTTGTTAAAAAGGGCACAGGGCTCATTCACCGAGAATTTGGTCATGGTAGTTATCGGGTGGATGTTGGTAAGCCCATTGATCGGGGGGATAGCTGGCAGTTAGGGTTATATTGTGCTCATGTTTTACACAAGAATAATTTACTGTGCAATGAACTTCCTAAAAGGGGAGACCGGGTAGTTATTGTTACGGGAAGAGTAAAAAGTAATGGTGAAATAACGGCAGTTGATAAGATTCCCGAGAAGAGTGAATCCGCAGCGAAGCAGGTTACGCAATGGCGAAATTTGGGATGTGATGTTGTTGGTTTTTTCCCAGAAAAGCAGTTAATCGAACCCCATTGTTTGATTGAGGATGATCAATATTATTCAGGTATACATTACCTCAATAATATTGATGAAATACCCAGACTACTTATGATTGATAAAAAAGAGTCAGCACAAAGCCAAGTGAAAAAAATAGGGTTTGTGATGGGTATTGTATGTTTGTCACTTATTATTAGTTATTTCTCTGTGAATCAAGGATATGAAGGTGTCTATAGACTAGATGTGCGAAAGGGAACGGGTACAAAGGAGCGTGTTGTAAAGCGTGTGGTGCAAGGTGAGGGTAGTGATAATGCGTTAACATTGATTGTTCATATTGCAGATGAAGGCGCCGGTTGTGGGCAAGGTGCACAAAAGATAACCCCTGTTGTAAGTGATTATTGGTTTGAGACTGTATCTTTTGATAGGTTATGTAGGGTGGAGTATCGGGCAAATTCGACAGAATTTCTTTTTGCATTTTCATTGGATAGATTAGGGATGATTGCTTTGGAGCGCAACCACAATGTCTGGAGTGTTCCTCTACCACTAGATCAACGTAGTGACAGGAGCTACGTATTAATAACACTCCTTGGTGAAGGTCGCGCCGATTTTGAGGTGATATTACAAAAACAGTTGCTTAGATGGGGTTTGCTAGGGAAAGGGATTCGATTGTCTGATGTATCTACTTGGATCAAAAAACAATCAATAAAGGCCGATGTCTATGGTCATGTCTTGTCAAAAGGTAAATAACATCTCGATTTGAATTTATTGTCTATAATAGGGATATAAAAATAAGCATTATAGGTGTTAAGTGTCAGATTCTAAACGACTAATGTTGGGGCAATTTGGTTTTTTAGTGGCGTTAAGTTGCTGCTATTTTGTGGTTGTTTGGCCTGGTATGCATGGGCCGCACGTTCTTGATGACTGGTGGAACTTACAGTCGTTAGCAGATATTACAACTTGGCGAGAAATTTGGACATATACATTTTCAGGCACGGCTGGGTCGCTCGGTAGGCCTGTAACTTTGTTCACTTTTGCATTGCAGGCTGAGTCTTGGGGGGTAAGTACCTTTCCGTTTAAACTTGTTAATACAAGTATTCATCTATTGAATTGTTTTTTACTATATATGTGTGCATACCTGTGTGCATCCCTAATAGGGGTGGTAGGAAAAAAACGGTTATTGTTTGCCTCTCTATGTGCATGCCTTTGGGTTTTTCTACCTATCCATACAACAACTATTTTTTATGTTGTTCAGCGTATGACGTTGTTATCTGGAACCTTCACGTTACTAGGGATTTTAGGGTTTTTATATGGAGTTGTTATCAGTCAAAGAGGTACGGATAAGTCCGGGTTGTTGATTGCTAGTTTAGGTATGATAGCAGGGTACTTTTTTGGTGTTTTTAGTAAAGAAAATGCCATCATGTTAGGTGTTTTTGTAGCTGTACTTTATGTATCTATTGTTCGTGGACAGTTAACAAGCAACCGCCGATTGTGGGATTCTTGGATTCTTGTTTTTGCAGTGTTTCCACTGATACTGCTGTTTACTTATATCAGTTGGGGTGGGAAGTTTTTAAAAGGGTATGGTCATCGGGAGTTTACCCTGATGGAACGATTACTGACTGAATCTCGAATATTATGGGATTATTTTTTCAAAATAATTATTCCCAGTCCAGAACGAATTAATATATACAATGACGATTATCAAATTTCCAGAGGGTTGTTTGATCCAGTCAGTACGGTGGTGTCAGGTTTTTTTTGGTTGATATTGTTGGGGTTAAGCTGGGCATATAGATTACGGTTTCCATTTTTTCTCCTCGCAATATCATGGTTTATTGGCGGACACATACTTGAATCAACATTTTTACCCTTGGAGTTGTACTTTGAACACCGAAATTACATACCGAGTGTTGGCGTTATTATCGCAGGAGTATGGGGGCTGTTTTATGTATGGGGTAGGGTCGAACTCAACGGAAAAACATTCACTAAAATTGCTTCATTGACCTTGTTGGCAGTTTATATGATATGGCATGTTGGTGTCTTTTACACAGAAACACAAACATGGAAGAATAGGTCGACACTGAATGTATCGGCGTTAAAGGATCGACCTTTTTCATTTCGAGTAAATCAGGCTGCAGCGGGATATTTGGCGGACAAAGGGGATATTCAGCAGGCAACGTATCTTTTGTATGCGTTGGATAAGCATTGGCCGGGATATCCGAGTACTTACGTATATTTATTGTATGTTCAATGTGTTGACAGTAACGTTGTTATTCCTAGCCACGAGGAATTGAAAGAGCGCTTCACTAAAGGGCGTTACGATGATATTTTAGCGAGTAAATTATTTTTTAACATACAGAAGATTAAACAGCGAGGTGCATGTCCAAAATTAAGTTGGGGAGATTTCAGGTATTGGGTGTCAGCGTTAATGAGCAATCCAAACTTCCCGAAATATGGGCCAAAACAGAATTTTCTGAAATTACTGATGATAAGTTACATTACGGAAGGTGACTATTCGTCTGCTGTAGCTGTTCTTGATGGCATTAAATTTTCGGAGCTTAGGTTAAGCACAATAAGATTGAAAATGGAAATATTGATGTTGCAAAATCGAGATGATGAGGCTTTGTTGTTAATTCGTAAGGTGTATGATCGGTTTAAAGGGAAAATAAGGCTGTGGGGAGCTCAGGGCCATTATTTTGAGAATGCAGAACAAGAAATATTGGATAAAAAAGGAAAAATAAAACGCTTATATGAATTGAATTAGGGATAATTCAATTCATATGATAGAAACAAAAAGTGACCAGTTCTCGACGGGTTAAATGATCAATTGCTTTGGTGTTTCCTATTGCAAGATCATGACAATAATCTACATCAGGAGGAGGGATGATGTAGGGCTCTGTAGAAGTTACCACTTCTTCAACTGCTGCGACAGATAATTCGGGTTCTATCGTTTTTGATGGTGGTAATTGTTGAGGTTCTTTGGGGGGGACTAAATCTTTAGCTTTGGCAGTGATAGATTCAATTAATGAGGTTTCTATGGGTAACGAATCTTCTGTTGGCGCTAACGCATAAAATTCTGAAAGATCCGCGCCAGTATAATAGGCTAAACGGATTTCATCTAACGTTACTTCATGATCAGCAGAATCAAAAATATCCTTTTTCATTTGATAGATTTTACCTTGAGCTTCTTCATACCTATCTGATTTTCCCTGTAATAATCCGGCAAATCCACCCAAAACGAGACCTACTGGGTGCGTAGTCGCCAAGGCAGCTATGGTTCCACCATATAGGCTATTTGGTATGGCGTTTTTGTAAATGAGTTTTTTTATGCCTTTTTCTGCAATTTCAAAACGGCGTTCTTTTGGTGGTTTTATTCGTATTTTTTCACTATGACTTTTTGATGTGTCGTATTTCTTGAGGTTGGTTTCTATTTCATAGAGTAGAGATTTATTCGTTTTTTGAAAAGATGATAATGGGGCTGGATTTTCTAATGTTTGTTGTTGCGAAAATGCCTTCTCACTCGAAAATACTATCAATATAGTTGAAAGAAATATTGACAACAATGTAATTTTTTTCATGATTATTCTCGTTTATAACTTGTTTCTTATGAGGTTATGATTCAAAAGGTACGACAAACGCCTTTTGGTTATGTTTAGCATTTATTGTTTCCTTAACAATTTCAGCTTTCTGTTTTCCTATAATGGGTCCAACAAAAACACGAGTAACAATACCTTTTGGTGTGTTAACAATTTCTGTGAATGTCGAGTGACCTAGTTTTCTCATATTTTTAATGGATGTTACAGCATAGGATCTACTTGAAAAACTACCCACCTTAATAGCATATGATAAAAAGTCATCGATGGGAGGTGTTTTATTTTCAGGTTCCTTTACTGCTTTCTTTACAGGTGTAACCATTGAGAATGTGTTTTTTATCACGGGCTTGGGATCTGGAAATCTTTTAGCTGTAGATATTGGTAATGCCTTAACTTTAGTTGTTTCCCTGATATTTTTGGTGACGATAGATGGTTTTGGCAATGGAAATGTTTTTGTGGTTATTGGTTTTTTAGGTATGGCTGACTTTGGTTTTGGCTTATATTCGGGTTTCTTGATTGGCTTTGTAGGTTTTTGTTTTTTGGATTCTTTTGTGGTCGTGGATTCTTTAGGAGACACAATTATCTGATAATCTGCAATAAATTCTCCTGCGTTGGTAATAGTCACGTTACCTTTTGATCGGCTTATGATGTTTTCAAATTTTACTGTTATGAGATAGGTGTTAGGTACCAAACCTTCAAAGCTAAAGTAACCGTCAAGATCGGTTCTGCTTTTTGCAACTTCCTGCCCTTTTGAGTTTAATGCAACAACAATGGCGCCGCGAACGGGCTGGGAAACTCCATTATCATATTTTCGATATACGGTACCATCGATATCACCTGTTCGAATGAAAGGCATATCCACTTCAGTTATTTTCCCTGGTCTTATGGCAACCGAAAAAGGTTTTCCGTTATATTTCATCGAGAAAGCATCGAGACTATTATTTTCGTATTCGATATCTGTTAATTGCCATGGGGTGGTGTGTTCAATCCATGCAATTCCACCGTCGTTAGATTTTGCTTTACTTCTATATTGGGGGGCGAATATTCTACCTCCAGATAAAAGATTCTCTCCTGTATCGTATGTACCATTCATATTACCGTCTTCAAATAGACGAGCCCTGAGTACGCCGCGATCAGAGCGTTTTTTTGTATCCAAATTAAAATAATTTCCGAAACGACCTGTTCGTTTCCCTAGTGATGTGAATAAACTGAGGGTTGCAGATGAGTTTCCATCGCTATCATAACGAAGTTTTGGTGTGAACTGTAGGAACTTGGATTTCCAGCTACCCGACAAGTCGTAAACGGTAGAGTTGCTTAATAGGTTATGTGTAACTCCGAAATTAACGGTAGTTTTTGTTGAGGGATTAAATGTGAATGAAAGGCTGGAGGTGGTTAATTCTGATTCCGGAATAACGGTATACGCAAGGTTTAGTCGAACGGACAAGGGGTGAACACGACGGCTAAAGAATACCCCCCCATCTAGGGTTTCTGTATGCTCTGAAAATCCATCGTCAGCGACTTTATAGGTATTGATACTACTTAAATTGGTTCCCCATAATCTACTGGAAAGTCCGACCCTATGCCTTTCGTTGTACCCAAATGTATATCGATTTCTGGTAGATTTTAATGTAAAGCTATTTAACTCGTACTTAGTGTTTATGTTGAGACCGTAATTTTGCTCTAGTCTGTTTGTCGGGTTTAATGGGTCATCATCTTCTTCTGTCAGGTCATTAAATACAATCGTACTTAAATTGTAACGTGTTCTAAAAGCGTACCCACCAAGACGATATATTATTCCTTGAAGTTCATCTTCCTTGCTAGAAGCCGATACTGACAAGTAGTTTCCGAATAATTTAGTTTGCAATCCAACACTATAATAGTTATTTGAATCATCGATACCTTCGCTGAAATCATCTATATCATTTTCCGAATATACATATCCTAGATTTCCGCTAAGATATCGATTAAAGGTATAATGTGATGTGAATGAAGAATGCAATCTTGTTGATCTTTCACTGTTTTTCCCATCAATGTCAATGGTTCTTTGGTCAGGTTGTGATACTGATAAATTATACTTTAATCGGCTGCTACCATCAGCTGTATCACCCACTCGAATTTTTCTATCTTCGGTTTCAACGGTGCCATTTATACCATAAAATTTTAGTAGAAATAAATTGTCACCAACAAAAAGAATGACGTCTTCAAAGCGATAGTGACCGTTTTCAGGTATGATTTGATAATCAATAAGAGATCCATTAGCGTAGAGTTCAACTTCTTGCCCTGGGTAATTATCACCTTCAATAACAGTGGTGTTTCGAGTGGTTTGTCTGGATGTTGCATCATTTCCGATAGTAATACCTCTACCACTACTGCCTGGGGCGAAAGGGATTGATGGATGTTGTAAATCCCCAATACTAACTTGTGATAAATGTAGGGGGCCGGCCATTTCCCCTGTCGTATCAAAGCGATCCATACGTATAGTAGCGTTTTTAATATCGTCATCAGGGCTACCATTAATAAATAATGCGGTATTCATATAACCCATGTCGCCATGGGATATTAGTGTATAAACACTTCGGTTGGTTGTTCCTGATTTTTCAGAATCTCGAATATAGCTGGTTGATCGCAGATCTACAGATGGGATTTCAAAAAGGGAATAAGGTGTTTTTAATTCAGGGTTTTCTGCTGGCGCAATGAATTGACGGGAACCTATAGACCTGTTTTGTCTGCGAAGTCTTTCAATAATAGGTAATTTTTTTGATGCAGTGAATGATAATGTTAGTTCGGCATAAAATAGCTGAAAATCCAACCCAAACCATTTCTCCACGAGACTATCTTTGACGTAGACAAGGTCGTCCTTAATGACAATGCTTTCTTTATCTATAGTTTCCGTTTTCCCATTATAAGTCACTTTCCATTCGTCGTTTATATGTTCCAAGTTAAATGTATCGTTTTTATTTTCAATATGTCCTAAGTATTTGTCTGAGTCAAAGGTGATATTGAGTTCTAAGGCGGAAACAATATCAATAAGTAGAATGTACAACGTATTGTCATGTAAATAGGATTCCACGCCATAACCCAAAGTTTGCCGTTTGTATTGGAGTTCTAGCAAAGTGTATTCATCTTCAATGAAGGTGGTTGCCGATGTAGGCAAGCTAAACCCAACGTTAAAAATAAAAAATAGTAGGATGAGTGTGCGAGTATTCACTTATTGGTTCTCACCGTTATTTTGAGTGATTCTTTTACGAGCCCATTGTTATGGACAAAAAGATGATGTATTGACGGTTCTATGTGTTAGTTGTTTGTAGCAAAACAAGTGCCAGGTTTTATTGTTATGTTTTTGTTGTTGGTGGCACGATGTTTGCTCTGTATTGGAACTAACGCAAATTACATTTCAAAACGGCCAATATTCGGAGGCGTTGTGAATCATTTATTATTAGAAAGACTATTTGTAGCAACGAAAGTATTGGTGGCGAGCCTATTGCTTATTTCTTTATCTGGTTGCACGAGTTTTTTCTCAATACAATCGATAAAATCTAATGTTGATAAGTTTTTGAAACCTGATCTTCATGCTTTTTTGGATAATGACAGTATCCCTAAACCGGAAGAAGAGGAGGAGGCTGTAGAATATGTTGAAGAAGAAGATATAGAAGAAGTTTCAAAAGACGAGGTAAAACAGGAACATACTGACGAAACAACGGAAATTTCGAAAGTTCTCCAGGAGGCTCCTATTATAGAAGACGTAATAGCTGAGCGTTGCTCTCCAGATGCAGATCCAAAATTCTCCTACCGTAGACGGATAGGGCTGTTAGCATTTGATATTAATAATCGTCAAGACTCATCGGATTTCCCACATATTGAAACGCAATATCCCGAGTTATTACAAGGGGTTATTGATAATGAACGGTTTATTGTAAAAGCTGCAACTCAATACAGGTTATTAAATAAAACGGACTCCCTGTACGGGGGGTGGGTGGAATCAAGGCGTTTACAAGTGATGCAATTAGCAAAAGAGTTGGGTGTACAATTTATTATTACAGGTGCTGCAGAAGATATGTCCGTCGTCAATCCTCGTACGAGCGCCTTACAGCTGTTCTTTGATAAGCATGCTAGAAACAAATTAATGGGTGAGGTTATCCGTCACCTTGAAATGTCGCTAAGTGTGTACGACGGCGGCACTGGACGGTTGATCAAACGGCAAACCTTTGCCGATTCAGTAACGATTGATACAAAAAATGTTAGTGAACGTAAGCAATTAAATAAGACATTCTTGAAAAGTCCTTATGGTCAGTTGATGGCAAAGATATTGCAGCAGCAAAGTGACTTTCTATTACCCGCACTTGATTGCATCCCTATGCAAATGACGGTATTAGCAGTAAGTGGGCGTGATGGAACGGTTACTTTTGATGGGGGAATAGAAAGTTTGGTGTTGCCAGGAGATAAATTGCAGTTATATCGTCGAATTGATATGGACTGGGAAGGAACTCAAAAGAAGCTTTATCGACTGGAGCGATATGGCGTATTGACAGTTTCTCGATCTAATACCTTCAGTGCAGAGGCGTTGTTTGATCAAGGGAATATGGCGAGTGGAGTGAACCCTGGTGATATCGTTCAGGCATGGTAGTTATGATAATGGTAAGCATACCGGTCAATGGAGGCTTAATATGTTGATGATAAAAAATGATCATATGTTTGGGGAATTTAAGGTTTTACAGCGGTTTATTATTGTAAAGGGACTGGCGATGCTCATGTTGAGCTTAAGTGTTAATACTTATGCCGCGATAGCAGAAGTACAACCGCTTAAATTTGGTACTTTTGCATTGGTAACAAATAATGTGGTTTCCACGTTGAAGATTTCGGAGAGTGGCGCGAACCCTGTTGCTTCTATTAAGTTATACCCCCTTGTATTTGGTCAAGCTGGGCACTACCAACTGACGGGTTATCCAGCGTGGACGCCGTTGATAATTACGATTGCAGATTACCAGTTAACGATTGGTGGATCTGAACCTTTTACTATAGGTAGTTTTACGTTTGATCCGGTTACGACAGATGGTAGTGGTGAAGCATTGCTCAAACTGGGTGCAACATTAAGTACATCAGGAACAAACGTTGTGTATGGTGATGCTCTGTATACAGGCAACATGAATATCGTGATTACTTGGTAATTCTGACAATTGAAAAATGATGTAAATACAGGTTGGAGAAAACAAATGTTAGTCAATAAGGGTATACAGGAAAAAATAATGCGTAATAACGTTACATTACTTCTAATTTTAAAAAGGTCAGTTCGTTTTCAGTGGGTTATTTGGACGGCACTCATTGCCGTGTTTTGGAGTGCTACGTCCCAAGCTAGTTTAATGATAACCCCGATGCGAGTAGTGATGGATGAGAAGCATCGTACAGCAGAAGTTACCTTGTTGAACACGACTGACTCAACCAAGGTTTACCGCATATTATGGCAAGAACTGGCTCAGACGGCACTTGGGGGCTATGTAGAGCTCATGGGTGAGGGAGAAAACGAGTATCAAGCGGGGAATATGATCCAATATAGCCCTCGCCAAGTGACAATAAAACCAGGTAAATATCAACGTATTAAGTTGCGTTTGCGTATGAAAGGCAACATGCCTGATGGAGAATATCGATCTCATTTGATGATGAAGGTTACTGATACGGGTATTGATCCAGAAACATTGGATGTGGAAATTGGTTCAGCTCACATGTACTTAATTCCCAAAATGTCATTTTCTATTCCTGTAATTGTACGTAAAGGAAAGAATGACTCGTCAACAGAGATCACCTCGGTTGATTTGAATACACAGAATATCGAGAAATCTAAAATGAATGTGGAGATATCCCATAAAGGTGTTTTTAGTAGCTTCGGTAATCTTTTTGTGTATATGAAAGCTAATTCCGGAAGTCCAGTGGAGAAAATTGGTGAAGCACACAGCGTCGCGTTATTTAGGGAAACACAACAACGAATGGTAACTATTCCATTGCGTGTAAGTAATGTACCAGCGGGTGCTGTTATACAGGTCGTGTATGACGGCGAAGATGAATATGAAGGGCAGCAATTAGGTACAGCGGCCTTTACCTACCAACCTTAGGAGGAGCGTGAGCCATTCGGTTATATGTATATTCTTTTTACACGATTTTTGAAGTTGTGTTCATAAAGAGGCTATATATACTAATTGTATTGGTTAAAAAATAGGCAGAAAGAATTTAGAAAAGTTTTTAAAGAAAAGATTAAAGGTATGTGAAAGGGTGTCGATAAAGTTAGTGTTAGGCACTTTTAGCACATAAAGTTTTCGAGTAAGTGCGTTAACTAAAGTGGGCTGATATTCTCATCGTCAGATGGAAATTGGTCTTTATAGGGTTTTAGGAGGCTATTCCTGTGAAAAATGTAACTAAAAAATTAAGTGGTGTTACTCTCGGTCTGATGATTGCTGGTGGAACAGTAGGTATTGTACAAGCTGATGTATTTAATGCAACGGCTACAGTATCCAGTACTATCACTTTGGTAGAAAATACTGCCTTGGATCTGGGTGAGCTATATGTAACTGCAGATGCTAACGGTGGTGCTCAGAGTGCGGGTACGCAAGGCACCTTCAGGCTAAACACTGACGGAACGGTTGGTGCAACTAACGGCACCGCAGAAAGCGGTGCGCATGGTATTTTTGCTAACGGTCACGTATCTAAGTTTGTTCAGATAGGTACGGCAACGGTAGGTATTATTCGGGTGACGGGAGCATCACCATTCAATACTGTGACAGTTAGTCATGGTGCGCTAACAGCTTTGACGCATTCCAGCGCCAACCCAGCTTTACCTACGATTGAATTTACATCAATGGTAACTAACCCTATAGATACAGGTACTCTATTGCTAGATGCATCTGGTGACGGTGATATTCTTGTAGGTGGTTTGTTTACTGCAGGTGAATCAGATTCAGCGTATGCTGATGGTGTTTATACCGGAACGTATGAAATTAATGTAGCGTATTAAGGTGTTGTACGGTAAGCGTTTTTTCGATGAGAAAGCGCGAGAACAGAAAAAAGAAGATGCTTCGCTGCCCTAGGCTAGATCCTCCTCATCCTCCCTGGTTGAGGGCAGTGATTCTCTAAGTCATGACAGATCGTATTGTAATGACTTTAGGGATATGAAGTATCGATAATAGGGGCTATACGGAAGGTTTTTGATCTTTTGTTAGATCCCCTGATTATTGGTAGTTTGGAAGCGTTGTGAAAATAGTTATAGCCTGAGTGGACTCTATGATGATACCGGGCGAGGCTGTTGCATTGGATGTTTTAGTCGCGTGTTGTGTTGCTAATCTGCGTATTTTTATGTGTTTTTACTGCGTAGGGTAAATATATCTCCGTTCCTTTCTTTAAACTCCCATTATCTGGACTAAGCTGATGAGGAGACTTGTTGTTTTTAATTTCTGACACTGTAGATAAAAAATATAATGAAAGTATCTGTTGTTATTCCAGCAAAGAATGAAAGCGCTTCATTGCCTATGTTATTGGGCGGGTTAAAAAAACTTGATCAAGTAGAAGAAATTATCGTTGTTAATGATGGATCAACTGATGAGACGAGCAATATTTGCCAAGAATTTGGGGTTATTGAGGTTAAACACCCATATTCGAAAGGTAATGGAGCTGCTATTAAGTCAGGAACCAGGGCGTCTAGTGGCGATATTTTGCTATTCATGGATGCGGATGGCCAACACCGGCCAGAAGATATCCCTGCATTGTTAGATAAAATGAGTAATGGTTATGACATGGTAGTTGGGGCTCGGCATTCATCGTCTCAAGCAGGCATCGGGCGATTAGTGGCGAATGGTTTTTACAATAAGTTCGCCAGTTGGATGGTCGATCAAAAAATAGAGGACTTAACCTCTGGTTTTCGGGTCGTAAAAGCGGAAAAGTTCAAACGTTTCCTTTATTTGCTACCTAATGGTTTTTCTTATCCTACAACGTCTACTATGGCGTTCTTCCGAGCCGGGTTCTCAGTAGGTTACCTTCCATTCAAAGCACAAAAGAGAGTTGGTAAAAGCCATATTAATTATATTAAAGATGGCGTTCGTTTTTTATTGATTATTTTTAAAGTTGGTAGTTTGTATTCTCCATTAAAGTTATTTACTCCCATTAGTGTTGGTTTTTTTATATTGGGGTTGATTCGGTATGTAGTAACATATGCAGAGTCGTCCAGTTTCACCAATATGTCTGCACTGTTGTTTGTTTCTGCTGTTATCGTATTTCTTATTGGTATCGTGTCAGAGCAAATCACTATGTTGATGTATCAACGTACGGAAGGAGCTGAACAGAGAGAGGAGGTATCTATTCAGAGGGGGGAGGCTGGTGTGGATGGCCTTGGACAATGAATGTTCTGTTGGTGACGACATCTTACCCGTTAAGTAAGAACTCACCGAGTGGTATTTTTGTTCAACGACTAAAAAGCTCTTTGGACTCATTGTGTAGTGTTGATGTTGTTTGTCCAGATGATGCAGATACTCTGGATGATGTGAAGGGTGTTTGGCGGGTTAGGTATGGATTAAAAAAATGGCAAAGCCTGGCTCATAAACCTGGAGGAATTCCTGCGGCAATTAAGCGGGATAGACGTTATTTTCTGCTAGTTCCTTTTTTACTCGTATCAATGCAGATATCTATTATACGGCATCTTTCCCGTTGCGATGTGATTTTTGCAAACTGGGCAATTAACGCGTTAATCGCATGGTTACCATCAATTATATTCGGTAAACCGTTGATAACAACGTTTCGGGGGGAAGATGTGCGTAATTTGGATAAAGGCTTACAGGCTTTTATTGTGAAAATGGCATTGTTAATGAGTGACAAGGTGGTATTGGTAAGTAAAGATATGGAGACTGCGCTGATTCGACGTTTTCCCGATTGTAAGGGGAAATTGGAGGTAATTCATAATGGTGTTGATTCTAGATTACTAGAAGGCGGGATATCTGCCGAAGTTCCCGTCGAAGGTGGCCGAATTCAGATACTTACAGTGGCTAGTTTAATACCCCGAAAAGACATAAATACGTTGATTAATGCGATAGCGATTATTAATAAAACTTCAAGTTCACATATCAATATGGTGTTAAATGTAGTCGGTGGAGGGGAGTTGGAAGCAGAATTGCAGGTCTCGTGTGGCGTAAAAAAAATTTCAAATAACGTTGTGTTTCATGGAGAGCTTGCACCTGTCGATGTTGAAAGAATGTATCGCCAAGCACAATTGTTTGTGTTGCCAAGCCTTTTTGAGGGCAGACCTAATGTTGTTGTAGAAGCGATGGCTGCTGGCTGTTGTGTTATTGTGAGCGATATTGATGGGAGTAGGGAGTTGATTGGAAATGAGAAAAATGGTTTAATTTTTCCCGTTGGAAATGCAAAAGTGTTAGCAGAGAAGATTTTGAGTGTTACTGAGGACTCTAATAAAAGAATAGCGCTTGGAAATGCTGGAAGAGATTATGTGATACGTCACGGGTTGTCCTGGAGTGGCTGTGCCAGCACTTATTATCAAATATTTGATGAATTATCTGCAGCTTAGATCACAAAATCGTATGCGATATAGGTAGGGATCATGCCTTCCAATTTACTGACAAAGTGTAAAAAAATAGTTAAACCATTAGAAAAAACAATACTGCATCCACAGTGGTTGTCATACCGTTGTGAAGTGTTAGAAGATTGGATTGCAGAAATTCATCAAGGTACTATTGTTCTCGATATCGGTTGCGCTGATCGCTGGCCGGAAAAATTTCTGCCGAAAGAATGTCGATATATTGGTTTGGATTACGCCGTAACTGCAATAGATATGTACAATAGCCATGTCGATGTCTATGCAACTGCAGAGAATCTACCTTTTGATACCTCATCTATCGATACCATACTTATGTTTGATGTCTTTGAGCACATCAGAGATGGTGATGCCGCATTGAGTGAAACGTACCGTGTGTTGAAGCCTGGCGGTAAAGCCTTAGTACAAATTCCTTTCATGTATCCGATACATGATGCGCCTTTCGATTACAGGAGGCCGACTGAGTTTGGAGTAGTCGCGTTAGCGGAGCGTCACAATTTCGTTATTGAAAAATTTGGTATAAGAGGGAAGCCGTTAGAAACGGCGTGTTTATTACTTAATATAGCAATGGTTAAATCTTTACTTAATGCAGTGGGAAGGCGCCGCATCTTGGCTGTATTATTATTGCCATTCGTGATTGTCATGACAGTTCTGTCCAATATAGTAGGGTGGGTTGCGTCAAGTATGTTTGCGAATGATAATTTGATGCCGTTTAGTTATCATTTTATTCTTAAAAAAACAGGGTCTTCTTAATGTGTGGTGTTAGCTTTCTTTGGGATGACACCGCGGACCAGTCTTTATTGCAATCAAGAATGGATAAATCTCTAGAGAAGATTGCTCATAGAGGCCCGGATGCACATCAGTTAACATCGATTAATCATGGCCTCATAGGTCATACGCGACTCTCAATTATTGATCTTGACGCTAGCCAGCAGCCAATGACTACATCTTGTGGGCGTTATCATCTGTCGTTTAACGGGGAAATTTATAATTATCAACAAATAAAGGAATCACTTGAGTCATCTTGGCAGTTTCGTACTAACGGAGATACAGAGGTTTTATTAGCGGGTCTGGTTCTGTTTGGTGTCTCTTTTCTTGAACGTTTAGAAGGGATGTGGGCTTTTATATTTTGGGATGACAAGCAGGAGTCGTTGCTGTTGTGTCGAGACCGAATGGGTAAAAAGCCCTTGTTTTATCGAGCCTCTAGCAATTGTTTTTCATGTTGTTCTGAGCTTCCTGGGTTATCCATGCTATCAGATACACTGTGGGAAGAAGATTTGCACAGCACGGCAGACTATTTTCGATATGGTTTTTATTTACCTGGGAATACTGCGTATAAAAATGTACAAGAAGTGAAACCTGGCCATATTTTGCGATGGAAACCTAGAGGCGTGCCTACGCAAATCCCTTATTGGGAGTTGAATATTAGCCAATATAAGCATTCAAAAGAGAATGCTATTGATGATCTAAGAAATGCCCTCAATGATTCCGTAAAACAACGGTTAGTGAGTGATGTTGAAGTAGGTTGTTTTCTATCTGGTGGTGTCGACTCTTCGATTATGGCGGCATTAAGTTCAAAGTATCATGCAAAGGAATTAAAGACGTTTACTGTGGGTTTTGATTCAGCGAGTTTTGATGAACGAAAATATGCACGTCAAGTTTCAGAATATCTAGATACTGATCACTATGAATATGTGTTAAATCGTTGGTCTCGAGCTGAAATAGAAGCCTTGCTGAGAGATCATATTGGTCAACCGTTTCAAGATTCTTCTATTTTGCCCACATCTAAAGTGTCAGAGTTGGCATCGAAACATGTTAAAGTTGCGTTATCCGGAGACGGTGGAGATGAGCTTTTTTGTGGCTATCAACGTTACAAGGCAAGAGCAATGATTAGCTATTACATGCAATTGCCTTCCTTAGTTCGCGGTCAGGTTGCAAAAATGATTCGAATGAGGCCTGAACCCACAGGGCATCATAGTGGTAGTTTACTCAAAAAAGCACATTTGTTTCTTGATATCGTAGATAGACAAGCGTCAGAAACTCCCTTTGTTAGTACCCGTTTATTTTCCAGTAATCAGTTTGATAGTTGGTTACCGGGGTTATCAGGTTATGGACATAGTAATAAACAAGTTATAGAAGATGCCAAACCTAGTGAAGTTGTTGCAATGATGTTTAATGATGCTCATGTGTACCTACCGCAGGGCATTCTTGCAAAGGTAGATCGAGCATCTATGAGGAATTCATTAGAAACACGAGCGCCTTTTATGGATAAAAAGGTTGTGGAATTTGCATTTTCTCTACCTGTAGAGTGGCAAATGTCTTGGAAAATTAATAAGCCAATATTATATGAAACATTCTCTGAATTGCTGCCTGATAATATTTGGAAAAGAAGAAAGCAAGGATTCGCTGTTCCCATTAGCGAATGGTTTAAGGGGGAAATGGGAGATGATTTTGTTGATTTGCTTGAGTCGACTGATTCACCCTTTTTAAACAAAGTCGCTATTAAGAAACTGTATTCAGAACACCTTTTAGGGAACAAGGATAATGGACAACGCTTATGGTTGTTTTACGTCTATATGTTATGGAAAAGTAGTTGTCCTTGGTTGAGTTGATAAAGTATCCAGGGTGTGTATTTCTTGTATCTCATTGAAAATGCGATAAAAACTTGCGTGATTGGGTTTTCGGACCAATACTAATAAAATCAAATATATATTCATATGTGGCATTTAGTTTGCAGCGAATAAGGGGTATGTGCTTCAAATGCAATTTATAGATCTACATGCACAGTACCAACAGCTAAAGGCACGAATAGATACCCGTATCCATTCAGTACTTGATCATGGAAAATATATTATGGGCCCGGAAGTCTTCGAATTTGAGGAGCGGCTTGCAGAATATATTGGTGTAAAACATGTAATTTCTTGCGGAAACGGTACTGATGCATTGCAATTATCACTAATGGCAATGGGAATTGGCCCAGGGGACGCCGTGATTACAACACCCTTTACTTTTTTTGCGACTGCTGAGGTGATTGCATTAGTAGGAGCTGAACCTGTTTTTTCTGATATTAATGAAAAAACGTATAATCTTTGCCCTCTCAAATTGGAAGAAACTATTAAGAACTTTCAATCCGATGAGGGTATTACATTAAAAGCCGTTATCGCTGTCGATTTATTTGGTTTGCCAGCAAATTATTCTGCCATTGAACGTATATGTAAGCGTTATGGTTTAACGCTTATTGAAGATGCAGCACAAGGCATGGGTGGGAAGATCAATGATACCAATGCAGGGTCGTTTGGTGATATTGCGACTACCAGCTTCTTTCCTGCAAAACCATTGGGATGTTATGGTGACGGTGGGGCAGTGCTTACTGATGACGATGATATCGCAGATGTCATAAAATCACTTCGAGTACATGGCAAAGGGATCGATAAATATGACAATGTCAGGATTGGAATGAATAGTAGGCTTGATACATTACAGGCTGCCATTTTACTTGAAAAATTAGTTGTCTTTGATGATGAAATTGAATGCCGAAATAATGTAGCAAATCAGTACGCCGCCGCATTGTGTGGAGTATCTATTCCTTTCGTACCTGATGATTACAGATCCTCATGGGCCCAATACACAGTAATGAGCAGTAATGAAAACGAACGGAAGGGATTTATGAGTAATTTACGTGACGCCGGAATCCCTTCTGCGATTTATTATGGAACGCCATTGCATCAACAGACTGCTTTTAATAAAGAGCCAGAGTTTAGGGGCAACGTAGATCTAGGCGCACTTAATATTAGTGAAAATATATCTAAAAGGGTGTTTAGTTTACCTATGCATCCCTATCTTTCAGAAACTGAAATACACAAAATTGTTGAAAATTTAAAATAAAGGTTATTCTCATGATAGTTATTCTCCTACCCGCATACAATGAAGAAGAGTCCCTACCTCATCTCATGCCAAAAATTCAAAATGTTTTTGCGGAAAAAGACAATGATTATAAAGTGATTGTATGTGATGACGGAAGTACTGACAGAACATTAGAGCTTCTCAATGAATATCAAAAGACAATGGATATCGAAATAATCGTCCACAAAATTAATAGAGGTCTGGGTGAGACTTCACGAGATCTATTTGAAAAGGCAGCAAATATCACAAAACCTAACGATATTATTATTCGATTAGATTGTGATGATACGCATGAACCAGAATTCATTCCTGTGTTGATAAAAAAGATTGAAGAAGGATTTGATGTTGTTATCGCCTCTCGATTTGAGCCAGGGGGGGGGCAAAAAGGTGTTAGCAGCTATCGAGCCTTTATTAGTCGTGCGGCAAATATATTCATGAAATTTTTCTTTCCAATACCTGGGCTGAAAGAGTACTCTTGCGGTTTTAGGGCATACAGAGCGAGTGTCATTCAGTCTGCGATAACCTTCTATGGCAATGAGTTTATACAATTAAAAGGTTTGGGTTTTACTTGTACGCTTGAAAAGTTGGTGAAACTTAAAATTCTTGGGGCTAGGTTTGGAGAAGTCCCTTTTATGTTAAGGTATGATCAAAAAGTAAGTGATAGCAAAATGGTGGGAAGTATCACGACGTTAGGTTATTTGATGATGTTGTTGCTGCACTACTGGCCTTGGGGTGGCTGGAGACAAGCTTATAAAAAGCGTTATAAACAGTTTAATCAAGGCCATTAATAACTATGTGTGGCATTGTAGGTATATTAAATAATAAAGAGTGCAGCCAACAAGATAGCTTGCGTTCTATTGCTCGCGCTATGATGGAAAAAATACACCATAGAGGGCCTGATGCTAGCGGTTCTATTGATCATGATTATGGTGTGTTAGGGCATAAGCGACTGTCCATTATTGATTTAGAACATGGCCATCAACCTATGGTTTCGGCAGATAATCGATATGCGCTGATATTTAATGGTGAAATTTATAATTACATTGAACTCAGAATAGAATTACAACAAAAAGGCGTGGTTTTTTCTACATTTTCCGATACAGAAGTATTGCTAAATGCACTAATAGTATATGGAAAAGGCGCAATACCAAAGTTAAATGGAATGTTTGCATTTTGTTTTTTGGATAAATTAAGTGGGGACTGGATTCTGTGTAGGGACCATTTTGGAATAAAACCACTGTATTATGTCTCCTTACATGACCAACTATATTTTTCCTCAGAAATAAAATCTTTTCAGGCTATTCCTGATTTCCGATCAGAAATAAACAAAAACGGTCTAAATCAATACTTTACCTTTCAATTTTGTTTGGGAAAAAACACACTATTTCGCGGTGTTAATAAGGTAGAACCCGGTACATTTTTAACCGGAAGCGGGTCAACAATACACAAAAGCACTACATATTGGACTACGGACTATCACTCAGATGAGACACATACAGAAAATTATTTTCTTGAAAAGTTGGGCTTTTTACTAAAAGATTCAGCTCGATTGCAAATCAGAAGTGATGTTCCTTTAGGTGCCTATTTGTCGGGTGGGTTGGACTCTAGCCTGGTTTCAACTTTGGCTTCAGTGATTGTAAAAGACAACATACCGCTGTTTACCGGAAAATTTTTAGAAGGTGTTGAATATGATGAAACACATTTTGCTAGAGATGTGTGCGATAGAGTAAAAGGGGAAATGCATGAAGTAGCACCTTCAGCGAATGATTTTGTGGATCATCTACCTCGAATTATGAGCATAATGGATGAGCCTGTGGCTGGGCCGGGGGTTTTTCCTCAGTACATGGTCAGTCGCGAGGCATCAAAATACGTTAAGGTTGTATTGGGAGGACAAGGTGGAGATGAAATATTCGGAGGCTATGCCCGTTATCTGGTTGGTTATTTGGAACAGGCATTAAAAGCCAATATTACAGGGGTTAATGATGAAGGGGGCAGTGCCGTTGATCTTGCGTCCTTAATTCCAAATTTGCCGCTATTGAGGCAATATAAACCAATGCTTTCTAATTTTTGGAAAAACGGATTGTTTGACAGTATGGAGTCTCGATATTTTAGACTCGTCGATCGCAGTCCAGATTTAGAAAATATTTTGAGTGCTGATGCGTATGCATGCTTTGATAGGGAGAGTGTATTTAGCGATTTTAAACAAATATTCAATGATATTAACTCCGATTCATATGTTAATAAAATGACAAACTTCGACCTAAAAACACTTCTACCTGCATTGTTACATGTTGAAGATAGAGTAAGTATGGCGGCTTCTATCGAATCTAGAGTGCCGTTATTGGATCCACGAATTGTTGATTTGGTATCGTCTGTCCCGCCTTCCATTAAATTTGATGGCGGCGGGTCAAAATCTCTTTTGAGAAAAGCAGCAAAAAATATATTGCCGATAAGTGTATTGAAGAGAAAGGACAAGATGGGTTTCCCTGTTCCACTAAATGAGTGGATGAGATCAGGGCCGGTTCGAGATTTTGTAATGGATACTCTAACATCACAAAAAAGTATCGAACGAGGGATTTATAAAAAAGAGGTGTTGAAAAATGCAGGAAGTTATAGTGGCGTTGGTGCTAGACAGTTGTGGGGGATGCTTAGCTTAGAACTCTGGCATCAATCTTATATAGATAGAAAAATGGGATAATACAATGGCGGAGCGTTCGGTAAATAGAAATATATTTTATGTTTTATTGGATCGCTATTGTAAAACATATACCGAGGTAATCCCAGCCCATCAGATTTTTCAGATACGACTAGTTATTGGTTGTCTACTCGTATACAAATTGTTATCTAGAGATTTTTCCAACATTGCATACTGGTCTGAATCACTGCTAAGTAGCTCACCTTTCTCAATCTATTCTCCTATTGATTATGTTTTGGTTACGGGCATAAATCCAATATTCGATATTGTTTCACTACACTTTGTGCATTGGATATTGCCATATCCAACAGGAGAAACGTTTAAATTATTACAATATAGCGCCTGCATATTAGCAATTCTATTTGTTATGAAAGCATCCTGGTCTCGCTGGATAGCTATTGGGCTAACGCTAATACTTGCTTACCTTTGGGGTTTTGTGTATCGCTTGGGACAAGATATCGATTCAATGTTTTTGGTGACTGGCGCTTTGTTTTGTTTTATGTTTTACCCTGGTCAAGTTAAAGAGGAGGGGGCGGAAAAAAAGATGGCTCGAGAGTCGCACCTGTATTCGAGTATCCTTATGATCTTTATACTGTATTACTTCTTTAGTGGATTTAATAAAATAATTGATTTGTCACCAATGGACTGGTTTAGTTATGAAGTTGTTAATATTAATGCGTCGTTTGTTCAGTCCTATGAAGTTTTAGGTTATTTGTGGGTTCCTCGCTTAGATTTTTTTGGATTTGATTTCCTAAAAGGACCATTGCAGATATTTGGGGCTGTATTTACCTATTTTTGGCATCTTACGGCACCATTTATGTTCTTTAAAAGGAAAAATATTATTTGGTATTGGATGTTTTATTCATTATTTCATTTGCTAACAGGTTTTGTTGGTATTTTGTTCGCGAGTAATTTTATTGTCTGGCTTTGTGTTCTTCAAGTTAGGAGAGCTGAAAATGGTTGAAAAATTGATCATTATTTATGATGAAGAATGCCCTTTTTGTAATAATCTTATAAAATTATCCAATATCCGAAGAGCACAGCCGAGTTGTACCCTTGTTAATGCGAGAGATTCGGAAAGTGAATATATTGAAGATGTTCGACATAGATATAATTTAGATGAAGGTATGCTGGTGATTTTTGGAGGCAGAGAGTTTTATGGTTGGTCTGCATTACATGTACTAAATAAAATTGAGAAGAATGAGAACGTTAAGTCAGTATCACTCTATCTATTCTCATCGCCATTTTTTTCTAGGGTGTCTTACCCAATATTAAGGGTCGGGAGACGAATAGCATTATTTTTTTTGGGGATAAAGAAAATTGGATATTGATAACGCCATTTTTAGCGACCCATCTACCAATAGCAATAAAACAAAGATGGTAAAGGTCGTCTATTTTGTCTTTGTTTTTGGTTCATTTCTGTATTTTTTGGCGACATTTTTTCTGTATGATATTTTGATAATGTTGGATGCCAATCATTGGCGATATTTAAACGTTAGCGATGTTATGCGTGACAAATTAATGATATTTATTTTTGGTCACCAGTTGGTGTCGTTGTGGGTTTTACTTATCAGTTATTTTATTTATGCGGTGTTAACCTATAAATTAGTATTTGATGTTAAAAGAGAATATAGCGTCTTATGGCCTAACATCTTTATTGTTGTCGCATTTTTTGTTTGTATCAATTATTCAGAAGTCGTTATTTTTAGGCGATTAACCGTTTTCATTCTTTTGTTACCATTTTGCATTTTTGCTATTATAAAAATAAATGAATATTTTTCATCAAAAAAAGCAGAGGTTTTCGGTTTAAAAAAGGTATGGCTGTTTTTGTTTATCATAATTGCACTAATACCAGGGTTTTATTTCCCCCCGTTTTATGACGGTATTGCTGGTTGGTCAATGGAAGTTGACCCTAAGTATTCTCAAGTGAAAGATTGGAAGATAGAATTTGATGATGGCAGCAGGGAATGGTATAGGCCGTCATTTTTCAACCCAATTACGATGCGTCTACGTGTATACAAAAATCATAAATTCCATTTGGATCGCGACGCTATGGAACGCGAGTTCCCTAGGCTCTTATATTGTTTATATGTTAAAGCATTTAGTGATATGAATAATGGATATCTGCCGACGCAAACGTTTTTTGGTCGTTTTTCATACCCTCCGCATACACTTGATGCGTTCCCGAAAAGGTCAAAGTATTTGTCTCCAGATAGAATAAAAAAATTTGTATTTGTTAAATATGAGATTCGGGATAGAGAAATTATGGAGTTTGAAGAACTGGATGAACTTTCTCTTCTCCCCAACCATAAAACATGTAATTAGCTAGGTGATTGTTAGAATGGTTTTGACTTGATATGAATCAGGATAAAATTCAAGAATATTGTGTAAACAGTTTTTCACGATATTGGAAGAATAATCGCGAATTGATTTCTGGATTACCGATTTCTTCGGTTGTTCCTGAGGATGTTGAATTACCTGTGAAATTGGTTTCAGTAAAACTTCCTGTATGGGCAAAAAAATACACCATATCTGGGTGTTTTTTAGTTCCTAGTGAGGCTGCGGCAAACAAATGGGAAGATGTCAACTGGTGGTACGTGATGTACTGGTATCTTCATTGTTTGGCGGAACGAAAATTTGAATCCATTTATGGCCCAATACACTCTTATAGTTATAGATTGAAGGGGTGGGATAATCGGATGTGGAAACATGCTTGGGTAAATCGGATTGCCATGTTTTTACGGTTATGGGTGTGTAAAAACGAAGGTAAAGTTCCAGAAATTTTGTTTCCCGAAAAATTAGAAGCTGAAATATTGCTAACCCATGATTTGGATGCTGTATCAAAAACGCTAGTCATTCGATTAAAGCAGTGTACATTTAATGTCTATAATGCAATTAAACTGCTAGGTGATAGAAGATTAAGAGATGCAGTTTGTAAGCTAAAAAGCGCCTTTCAGTTTTTGTTAGGAACAGGGGGATATTGGAATTTTGATAAATTGGGGTATGACACAGACAATAGTATAATAAAAAAGAGAATAATTAATGTATATGGAGGAGGAGGAGGGGCTTTTAGATCACTGAAAAAAATAGTTGTTGATCCAGGGTATGGTTTGCATAATGAAAAATTGGTGGGAGAGCTAAACACTCTTTGCAACAATGGGTTCGTTATAGGTCTTCATCAGTCTTATGATGCTTGGGATGATTCTTCGAAGATGATGAAAGAGAAAATAACTTTGGAAGGTTATTTGGGGGTGCGTGTTTTAACATGTAGGCAGCATTGGCTAAAATTTAGTTTTTTAAAAACATGGGTTTCACAAGCTAAATCTGGTTTCGTAGAAGACACTACCCTTGGGTTTAATGATCGAGTTGGATTTAGGAATGGCGCAGCACTAAGATTTTCACCCATTGATATGACCGGTAAATTTATTGGGCTAGAATCGGTCCCAATGATACTGATGGATTCACACCTTTATGACTATAATAATTTAAATTCTTTAGAAATTGATGCGGAAATTGATGCACTTATCTCGGAAGTGGAGTTGATAAAAGGCCAAGCAAGTATTATTTGGCATCCCCATACGTTAGGGAGTGATTATGGATGGAGTGATGGTTTTCAAGCTTTATTAGAAAGATTGGGATGCATAAGAAAATATACTGAAGAAATTGAGGTAGATCATGATCTATAAATATTCTCCGTATTTTATTTTTAAGCGATTGTGGGGGGATCGGGAACAGTACGGATTGATTAAGGATGTTAAGGATATAGACTTTATCAAGTGGTTATCTGTTTATCACAAATTTTACATGGAGACACAAAAAGGATCCTTGGGGGAGTGGGTAAATCATCTCGGGTATAAAGTGACTTCTTCTATAGATTTTTCAGGGCGAACTGTAGCTGAATTAGGCCCAGGTGTGATAGAACATTTACAGTATCACTCAAGTAGACCGGATAAGTATATATTGATTGATATCGATCAAGAATTTTTAAAAAAATCAAAGAAGGTTCTTGTTGATCATGACTATGAAAATATTGATGTGGTTAATACTGATGGAAATATCATTGAACTTGACGATGATTCTATAGATATAATGTTGACCTTTAATCAACTTGAACATGTAACTGATTTGGAACACTATGTTAAAGAAATAAAGAGAGTATTAAAGCCCGACGGAATTTTAGTCGGGTCGGTTCCTTGTGAAGGTGGAGTTGCATGGGGAATGGGGAGGTTTTTGACAACTCGACGATACTGTAAGGAAAATTTTGACTTTAATTTCGATAAAATTATCTGTTGGGAACACCCTAATTTCGTTGACCATATAAGATCCATTTTGGGTAATAATTTTGTGGCCATTCAGGAAAAATTTAGCCCCTTTATTGTACCGGTTATGGATATTAATCTCGTTTATTCTTTTGTTTACGAAAATAAAAAATGACAACTATAAGAAACCCATATAAAGAGTCTATCGAACGTAATCTGCCTCGCATATTTTCGTTATTTGATACGGATATATCCTCTAGTAGTTACGGGGTTGGCGATAGATTTTATTGGTCATGGGGATTGATTGACTTTGGTAATGGATCGTTTCAGGGGGTTGCCCATGGATTTTCAAGGCTTTTGATCGCGGGTCTCCTCCCTGAATGGGTATCGGAAACAGCAATAATGGAGAGAATAGATGCCATGTTCGTTGGTGCAAATAAACTAACGAGAAAGGATGGAAGTTTGGAGGAGGCTTTTCCATACGAGGGATCTTACTGTGTTACCGCATTAGTCGCATTTGATTTGATATCAAGTGTGGTTTTATTAGGTGACAAATTGGAATCTAATAAAAAATCGCAGTACATTAGTGTTGTTCGGCCAATGATAGGGTATTTACTTGTTGCTGACGAGCATCATGCTTTTATATCAAATCATCTAGCAACAGCTGCTGCCGCGTTGTTTAAATGGGAGAAAGTGACGGGCGAAACCGTGTCAGGAAAGGCGGAGGAAATATTAGAAAGGATATATACCAATCAGTCTCAAGAATCTTGGTTCTTGGAGTATGACGGTGCAGATCCTGGCTACCAGTCGTTATGTTGTTATTATCTTGCTGATGCTTTTGAGACCACTAAAGATGAACGATTGAAATTGTCGTTGTTACGTTCCATTGATTTTTTACAGTACTTTGTCCATCCAGATGGATCGTATGGTGGATTATATGGTAGTCGAAACACCCGCTTATATTACCCGGCTGGATTTGAGTATCTGGCCCAATACAGTCCAACTGCCTCAAGTATAGCCTCCTATATGAGAGATAGTGTTGAGCAGAATCGAGTGGTTGGACTGGATTCGATTGATGAACCAAATATGACGCCAATGTTTAATTGTTACTGTTGGGCTGCTGAATTATGTAATAAAGGAAAGCCAGTATCTACGGGCAGTCCTCTTCCATTTGAAAATGAGAAATTTTATAATATTTATTTTGAAGAAGCGGGTATTTTCATAAACAGAGGAGATGACTACTATACAATAATTGGCATTCATAAAGGAGGGGTTGTATACCATTTTCAGGACGGAAAACTTACTATATTGGATGCAGGGTTGTTGTTTTTAGGTGTTAAAGAACAATCATATTCAACGCAACGTTATTCAAGAAATAATAATTATTCCATAACTGATAATGAGATTTCTATTACTTCAGATATTAAACCTATGTCTAAGCGGTTGTTTCAGCCTTGGCAAATGATAATTCTTCGACTGTTGAATATTTCTGTAATGAGGAAATATAGGATCAGAGAGTTTATTAAGAAAATCTTAGTGAAAATTTTGATTACCAGAGATGGAATGAAAATCGGGAATAATCTTAGAAAGATAAAGCTAGGATATCATTTGTCTATTGACGACATTTATAATGTTAAAAGTAATGTTTTTTTGCAGAAAGGGGTAAACCAGTTCGTTTCCATTCATATGGCCAGCAAAGGATATTGGCAGAAGCAGGATACAAGTGAATGATGAAGCTTTTGGTTCCACGATTGAAACCTCAGTTCGATATATCTGATTGGATTTCAGTTCTAAATGTTTTGGAAAAAAAATCAATAGAAAATTATGAAACTGAATTCTCTAATAAATTTGGTTGTCAGTATGGAACTATGTTTTCTCATGGACGTTCTGGTATATATGCACTTTTAAAAGTGTGGGGTATCCTAGATAGTGAGGTTATTTGTCCTGCTTATACGTGTGTTGTTGTACCCGATGCTATTGTTCTCTCCGGGAATACGCCTGTTTTTGTTGATTGTGGTACCGATAGTTTCAATATGTCATTGGCTGGAATAGAGAGTGCGATAACTAAGGATACCAGGGTTATCATTGCTACTCATTTGTTTGGTTATCCTATGGATGTAAAAGAAATACAAAAAATAGCCAATGAAGCAACGAAAAGATTTGAGCATAAAGTTTATGTTATCCAGGATTGTGCGCACAGCTATGGTGCTGAATGGGAAGGGGATTTAGTATCATCTTGGGGGGATGCTGCAATATTTGGCAGTAACATCAGTAAAATAATTAATTCAATATTTGGTGGTATGGTCATTACCAATAATAGAGAAACATGTTTGGGGTTAAAAAAATGGAGGCAAGACAACTGTAAATACCAAAGTTTTAGTAAAACCATAAAGCGTTTTTTTTATTTCATTGCGGTAAATTTCGCTTTTTTGTCCGTTGTTTACTCCTTTGTTAATTTTCTTGAAAGAAAAGGTTTTCTTGATCATTTTGTTAAATATTATGAGGACGGTGTTGTTAAATTCCCATTAGATTGGGATCAGTTCCCTGTCGCAATTGAGGCTAGAGTTGGTCGGTCGCAATTAAGGAAATATGATGAGATTTCATCAAAAAGGCTTATCCATGCAAAACAAATTGAAGAATATTTTGAAGGGAATGCTGATATAGCGTTTAGAGCAGAGGCCACTGGCGCAAGCTATAGTCATTTAGTTGGTTTAGTTCATGACAGAGATCTCTGGGTGAAGACATATCGTGACAAAGGTATACAACTAGGGATTTTAATAGAATATTCCATTCCCGGCATGTCGGCCTATGAAAAATATAAAACGACAGATGTACCTCACAGCGATTACTATTCGGAACATTGTGTTAATTTCCCTTTGCATCGGAGACTAAAGCTATGAAATTAGTGTTGGTAGTTGGAAATGATAAAATCGGTCGCCATTGCATTCAGCAGTTACCCCAAAGTAAAAATGTTACGATTTTATTGGATAGTTGTACTGATGCAGGACGTGTTGTAACGCTACTTCGCAAAGGTAGCCTGCCTATTCGAGCCCTAATTAGCATGACATGGGCAAATATTATAAGGAAAGAAACAAAACTAGAACAACCGTATTCCCAGCTTAAATCAAACACTGAACTATTACGTTTTATTGATAACGATACAACGATATTGTTATTTCGTGCTGGGTTGATAGTTAGTCAAGATACTATAGATAAAGCAAAAGATATTTTTAATGTACATTGCGCGAGTATCCCAGAGTTTGGTGGTATTGCCAGTATTTATAGAGCCATTAAGGCTGAGGCATTCAGTCAAAATGCAACGCTGCATAAGGTTACTATTAGGATTGATGAAGGAGAGGTTGTTGATGTAGAACCTTACCTAATGAGTAAAAGTAAAAATTATTTTTTGAATGAAGAAACGGCTTATCAAGCGGGTTTGACGTTGATTAATAGAATACTCATAAAGTACGAAAAAGACGCTAAAATATTCTAATTTTTTGTATTTTGGCATGCATTATGCTTTCTATAAATGTGGGCATTTTTAAGACGGCAATTGGAATACAATGATGTTCTAAATCATTGCTATATTTTCTGCTATTTTTTTGAGTTAACGATGTATAAGAAATTATTATCAGATTCAATTATATATGGATTAGGAGCCATAATAGTAAAATCCATGGCTTTCTTCACATTGCCCATTTATACCAGGATATTTTCCCCTGAAGAGTTTGGGGTAATAGAGATGTTTGCGACGTTAGGTGGGCTGATATCCATTATTATGACCATGGGGTTGGATAGCGCACAAAGCTTTTATTTTATGGAGGCCAAGCATAAAGGGGAGAATGATGTTCGAAAAATAACCACATCTATTCTTCAGCTTAGATTGGTTATTGGTAGCATTGTTGTCTTTCTCGGGACGCTTTTAACATCTGCGATTTTAGAAGCGTCTTTCAGTGAATCAACTCCCGATCACTATTTTTGGATAATATTGGCATCAACATTTTTTGCAACGTTAGTTTCGCAAAGTTTGGAAATATTTCGGCTATTGTATCGTCCATGGATGTATATTGGATTGTCCTTAGTTCAAACGTTGTCTGGAATTGGAGCAATACTATTTTTTTGCTACTGGGATAATGCAGGTGTTGAGGGATATCTGAAAGGGGTATTGCTGGGATCGTTAATAGCAATGTGTATCGGATGGCTAGCAACACGACATTACCGATATTGGACAAAAATCGAATATACTTTGTGGAAGGGATTTGTGAAATTCGGATTACCATTAATCCCTGCCGGATTTACAGTGTGGGTTATGCAGGCTAGCGATCGTTTTTTTATTATGAAGTTATTGGGTAGTCAGGAAGTCGGCATATACTCAGTCGCAGCTAAATTTGCGCTAATTATTATGTTGGCTATTGAAACGTTTAGAAAGGCGTGGTGGCCTATTGCGATGGAGATGATTCATAAAGATGATGGCCCTGATTTTTTCCGAAACATTTCCTTTTTTTATGTATTGTTTAGTTCTATAGGTATTGTTGGGCTGTCATATATTTCCCCTTATTTAATTACCTGGCTCACAACCGAAGATTATAGTGACGCGTGGCGTTTAGTCGGAACGTTATCTCTAGGTAGCGTGTTTTATGGGTTTTATTTGATTAGTGGAATTGGTGTTTTTTATAGTCAAAAGACGTATTTAAGCATTATAATTTACGGTTCTGGAGCATTACTTAACGTGCTATTAAACTATATTTTTATTCCTATATGGGGTTTGTATGGCGCTGCGTTAGCAACTTCGATCGGCCTCCTGCTTTCTAACGTTGTAGGAATGATAGTGTCGAATAAATTCTATCCAATAAAATGGCGGTGGATCTCGATGGCATGTATCACGGCGGCTACCTATTTTTTTGTTCAGCATTAAGATATAAAATATGAATATTGATATTGGTGGAAAAAACAAGATCTTCAATGCGGTTCTTAACATAAAGGAACTTATATGGTATGGATTTGGCCTATTGCTACTAATATTCACACCGTTCGTTTTCGTAAAAATGTTATTTGCTTGCTATGCGATTCTTGTTAAAAACAAGAAGGAATTGTTCGCATTTGGTAAAATTGATGCGGGGTTTCGTGTTTGGTATGACAAAATAGCAAAAGACTTCTATCAATATGGACGAGGTGGACATAGCTGGGATGACGGGCTTGGGTTGACCCTTGGCGCTAGAGCTTACAATAATTGGGCGACTTATTACCTAGTTAGAGTGCTGGGTCAGTTAAAATTGGCAATGTTAGGTTATCTACTTTGGTCTATGGTTGTCATTGGTTTTGCATCTTATACTGATATTTACACGTTTTTGCTCCTCTCATTATTGCTACCTTTATCGCCCTTGATTGTGCAGATGTATACGCAATTAAACAAACCAGAGCTATTCTGGTGGTTTTTAGTGCCTTTTATTGCCTATTTTGGGTTTTCTGAGTTTGCTCTGGCCGCGGGGCTACTTTGGAGTGTTATGGCCATGGTGAATGCTGCTTCGGCATTCCTAGTGGCAGTATCAATTATGGTATCTGCATTTCTTGCACAAATATTCATTTTTGATAGTTTCTATTTAGCATCCATGTTAATTCTAGGAAGTTTCCCTGGGGCGGTTAAGTTATTATTACGCTTAATAAATATGTGGCAATCAGGTTATTTGAATGTGATTGCTAACGAGCAAAAGGGACTTTGGAATAGAGGTTTTTTCGACTTAAGTGATGAATTTGTAACCTATAGTATTTTTATGCTATCTATCTGGTGTTCTGTTGCCAATTTGGGGTACAGCTGGGTGCTTTTTATTATTATTGGCTTTCCTGCGTTAGCTATTTACTATATGAACTGGCGATTTATATACCTTAATGATAAGCAATCATTTTTAATGTTGTATGTGGTATATTCTTTGGGCTTGTCCTATTTTTCGAATAGTTTTGGCGGTTTTGTTTTTGGTTCAATTCTTACCCTGAATTCTATTTGGATTCCCACCGGACAAATTGGGAAGTTAAGGGGGACAAAATTAGTTGTTTCTATTTTGTCGGATATCGTCAAAACGTACCCTTATCAAAAAATCATTAATATCGATTTATGCAATGCGGATCCTCTTGCTAAATCTTTTGATGTCATACCGGAAAATTCTCGTATATTATTTGTTTTGAGTGATAGGTTAAGGTCATCGCGTTATCGTCCTTGGATTGAAATGGCAAGGTTTAAGCTTGTTGAAAAAAGAATATCTTTAATAAATGATATTTATGGTGGAATGCAAACCGACAAATTGGATAGTGTGGCGATGAGCGTTTCTGGTGATGATAAAATGGATTCGTCGATAAAGGAATGTCTAACATTATTATCAATTGACTATGTGATTACAGTTGAAGAAACAAGTTTTCTAAATATTTCACGAAATAATATGTTCTCTTTGCTTCATCTTTCCGATGGGTATTCACAATTCTTTAATGGTATGACCAAAGTAGGTGTTTTCCAATATCAAACTGAATCATCAGTTTCAGTAAAAGGGGCGTTACTACATTCCGTTTCACCGATTATTGAATCTGACCATGTGATATTTGATGTGGCGGCTAAAGGTCGGCATGTTATCCCCTATATTTATAACGATAATATTTATCTTAATGATGACCAAGGTAGGCAGCTAGAAATCGAAAGCGTAAATATTTCTGCTTTAGGTGATTTGGAATTTTGTATGGTCGATTTTTGGAATCCTGGAACTTATACTCTTAATAGTAAAAAGAGACTATGGCCAACAATATGAGAGTGCTATGAAGATACTGACCGTTATTGGTGCAAGGCCCCAGTTTGTGAAGGCTGGGATGGTAAGTCGAGCAATACTGAAATCGAATTCCAAAACTCGTCATGTTCTTGAGGAGCGAATTTGTCATACTGGTCAGCATTATGACACCAATATGAGTGATGTCTTTTTTGATGAAATGAATATTCCGAAACCACATTACAAGCTTGGTATTGGTGGTGGTGGTCATGGAGAGATGACAGGGCGACAATTAGAGAAGATTGAGCGCATTTTGTTAGATGATAAGCCGGATGGCGTTTTGGTGTATGGTGATACCAATTCTACATTGGCGGGAGCATTGGCAGCATCAAAATTACATATTCCAGTGTTTCATGTTGAGGCTGGATTAAGGTCTTTTAATCGAAATATGCCAGAAGAAATAAATAGAGTGTTAACGGATCATGTATCAGAAATCCTCTTTTCACCAACATTGTTGGCAAAAAAACATTTAATTAGAGAGGGGATTTGTGAAAATAGAATAAAAGTTGTTGGTGATGTTATGTATGATGCTGCAAAATTCTACGCATCGAAAGCACGTAAACCTGAATGGTTTGATGAATTATCCGTTGAAGTAAATGATTTTGTTCTATGTACCATTCACCGAGCTGAGAATACTGATGATATTGAGCGCTTACGCTCGATATTTCGGGGCCTTCAACGATGTGGCAAGCCCATTATTTTACCCCTTCACCCAAGAACTAAAGGGCTTATAGAAAATCTTAATTTGGAAATGTCTAATATCCATATAGTAGACCCCGTTGGGTATTTGGAGATGTTATGGCTGGAAGTTAACTGTAATCTGGTTGCTACGGATTCTGGAGGCGTGCAGAAAGAAGCTTTTTTTCAGGGTAAACCTTGTATTACTATGAGGGGTGAAACTGAATGGGTTGAGTTAGTGGATGCGGGGGTTAATATTTTGGTGGGAGCTGATGAGAATGAAATAGTTAACGCTATTAGTTCTGATCGGTGGAATAGTATACAAGGTGATTTTTATGGAAATGGAAATACTGCAGAAAAAATAGTTAACATCATATTAGCTTCACTTATCGGGGTTACGCAATGATATTCCATTCACTTCGTTTCTTGTATTTGACGAAATTTCTATGAAGAAGCACATCGTGCTAATAGCAGGAGTCATTGGAGGGGCGGAAAAACGTTTCTTCGACATATTTCGTGCTTCTTATGAACGGGATTCTGATGTATTTTTGGTTATATCCAGTGGGTTGTTGTCATTTTTCAAATCAGAGTATGATTTGAAAAAATACCAGAATAATATAATTACAATAGAGTTAGACGATTGGTCTCCTATAAAATTCATATTCAAATTCTACAATCAGATTTTAAGGCGGTCTGACCCGTTAGATGTATTTCATTATCCAACAAAGCCATTGTTTTTCCTGCATTTGTTGACTCGCAGAAAGTTCACAATATCTTTGTGTAACTGTCATGCTTCACCAAGTCTATCACTTGTGAATAAGCCATTGCTATTACAGTACTTCGCTATATTTTTTGCCGAAAAGATTGATGTTCTTAATCCTGAAATACATGCTGATGTTATCGCTAAACTCCCGAAGTTGATTGACAAAATTAGCCTAACTCCGGGTGGTACCTTTGTATACCCATGTGATTTTGATATTCAAGTAAAGGATCGGGTATTTTCATATGTCGGACGACTCGAAAAAGATAAAGGGTTGGATGTGATGTTTAAAATTATTCCATGGATTCACAAAATTGATAGCTCGATATCGTTCGAAATTTATGGAGAAGGAGCCTTGAGAGGGGAAGTTGAAGAAAAAGTAAGAAGCTTGCAGGCTTTGGGGATGAACGTTGATTACCATGGTTATGTGGAAATTAGAGAAGTGTTAAGAAAAATATGGTGTGTTTTTTCATTACAAACAATCACAAATTTCCCATCGAGAGTGGTAGCCGAATCATTGCTGAATGGGTGTGAAGTGATTGTTTTGGATTCAGGTGATAGCCGAAACTTTGGAGATCCAAGTGGACTTTATTATTTGAAAAATGATTTGAGTGACCTTGAGGTTGTCGTAAAGGGAGTTGTGTCACGCCTTTCCTATACTAATACTAATTCAATGAGAGAAATAGCGCAGAGTGCCACACATGAATTTTGTTCTGAAAGTTATATTGATTACTTTCAACAAATATTTTCTAGCGATTACCAATCAACCCTCGAATAAGTTGACTTAATCGATTTTTATATTTGGTTATGTGTTCTTTGTAAGAATACTGTTTTCTAACGTGTAGACTGCACCGGTATTTTTACAGATCACTGAACCATCGCCTACTAGCGGAAGGTCAAGTTGTTCTCCAAATTCACTCATCCAACCCTTTTGTTTAGCAGGCACCCCTAGCATGAGCGAGTAGGGTTTTACACTTTTGTTGACAACTGCTCCTGCACCAATAAAAGCAAATTCACCGACAGTCACTCCACAGACAATCGTACAATTAGCGCCAAGAGTTGCACCCCTTTCAATAATGGTGTCTTGATAGTCATCTTTTCGCGATATAGTTGATCGCGGGTTGTAGACGTTTGTGAATACCACGCTGGGCCCACAAAAGACATCGTCTTTAAGTGTAACGTTGTCATATACAGAAACGTTGTTTTGGATTTTTACGTTAGAGCCAATATCAACTCTATTTCCAATAAATACATTTTGACCTAAAGAACATCGTTCTCCAATATTTGCGCCGGAACTGATGTGTGTCCAGTGCCAAATCCTTGTATCTCGGCCGATATTTGCGCCATCATCAACAATAGCTGATGGATGTGCAGAGTATGTAGTCATAATTTTTTTGCTGCAAAAGGGTGTAATGTGGACGGGTTGACGTTTATTTTTGTGTTCCTTATATCGTGAACGGTTTGAATGGCAACTCTGGCATCATCACAACCAAAGCCTTCACCATCCAAAATTTGTTTGTAGCTTTCGGTATGAAGATCAGTAAATCCACCAGAAAATTCTATTTCTTTATTATCAATAGAAATTGATCGATGCGTTCGTTGGTCTTTTTCTTGACAGCTTTGAGGTAAGTCACTTTCGTCTATAGATAAAAACCATCTAACTCTGGCTTTCTTGTATTCTAGGTACCCTGATGATTTTTGTTGTGTGTATAAATGCACCTCATTCCTTTGTAGGTCGCCAAACAGCCAACTTAACATGTCAAAAAAATGGACACCGATATTGGTTGCAATTCCACCTGACTTTGATTCGTCCCCTTTCCAAGATGACAAGTACCATTTCCCTCTTGAGGTGATGTAAGTGAGATCCACTTCATATTTATTTTCGTTATTTGACGCATCTATTTCTTTTTTGACCTGAATTAATGATGGGTGGAGCCTGAGTTGAAGTATGTTAAAAACTCTGCGCCCAGTTGATGCCTCAATTTCTTGTAAGGCATCTAAATTCCACGGGTTTAACACCATCGGCTTCTCACATATTGCATCAGCTCCGGATCGAAAGGCAAAACGAACATGGGCATCATGTAGGTAATTCGGAGAACAAATTGATATCAAATCAGCAGAGCTCTTGGGGTTTTTGCGATATATTTTGTCAATATGGCGGTCAAAACGTTCAAACTCCGTAAAGAAGCGGGCGTTTGGAAAGTAAGAATCAATAATACCAACGGAGTCACTTATATCGAGCGCAGCGATAAGGTTGTTTCCGGTGTCTTTGATGGCTTTCATGTGACGTGGTGCTATGTAACCGGCAGCGCCGATAAGTGCAAAATTTTTCACCGTTATATCTACCGTAATAGTTTGTTATTAATAGAAAAGATAGCATAGATATGAAATCTTTTTAGTAAATGAGCTGTTATATCTACATATCACGTAAATGTAGCTTGTGAAGTGGAAAGGGAGGCAGTAGACAACTATAGTTCGGGCAAGCCACTAAAAGATTAACCGTGAAATTTTAGGCCTTAGTACACAGTGACAAATGTAAATACTCATTACAGGACAGACATAGAAGGTTTACGCGCCATAGCTATACTTTTCGTTGTGGCCGCCCATGTCGAGTTTCCTTGGTTTAGTGGTGGATTTGTTGGAGTTGATGTTTTTTTTGTCATGTCTGGTTATTTGATCACGAGTTTGTTGTTGAAAGAATATCAACTTAGTGGAAAGGTCAATTTTTTCGGTTTTTATGCAGCCCGTTTAAGGCGCTTGCTGCCAGCCTTGCTGTTTATGTTACTAGCGACATCTGTTGCAGCGGTGTATTTGTTATCACCTTTCGAACAAGGGGTGCAGGCAAAAACGGCGGGATATGCATCGGTATGGCTTAGCAATATGCAATTTTCATTGGAAGAACTGGATTACTTTGCACCTATTGCAACAGAAAATATGTATTTACACACTTGGTCTCTTGGTGTCGAGGAGCAATTTTATTTGATATGGCCAGTGTTGATTTTGTTATTTTTGGGTGCTTGGTCAGGGGAGGGCAGACAACCAAGGTTTAATTGGCTCGTCATTATGATGGCTGGTGTGGTAGTGGTATTCTTTACGTTATCGGTATATTTGTCTTATTCCCAACCTGCCTTTGGTTTTTATCTAATGTCTTCAAGAGCGTGGCAATTTGCGCTAGGGGCTCTTGTGTTGCTATGTGCGGTATTATCGAGGGATAAGGTTGTCAGTCTTGATAAGCTGACATGGTCAGCTAAAACTAGCTTTCTTCTTCATGCTGGCGGATGGGTTGGGCTGATTGGTATTACTAGTTCAGCAATTTTTATGCATTCAAACATGACATATCCAGGTTTTTGGGCGCTATTTCCCTCCATTGGTACGGCATTGATTTTGGTAGCGGGGGCGGGAAAAACACGCACCATGCTAACAATGCTGCTTTCTATTAAACCTTTACAGTGGATAGGTAGAGTTTCTTATTCTTGGTATTTATGGCACTGGTCAATTTTGGTATTGGGGGAGAAAATCTTCCAATACGATGGGTTGATAGAAAAATGTGTGCTGGTGTTAGTCGCACTTCTGTTAGCTGTGTTTTCGTATTTTGCTGTCGAATCTCCGATAAGAAAAAGCCGATACCTTATTGAACGCCCGGTGTTTACAATGATCTTGGCATCATGTTTGATGATTTTGAGTTTTTGCTTAACTCTGTTTTGGGCATCATCCGCCAAAGAGTGGGTTAATCAACCAGAGCAGCGTATATTCAGCAAAGTGCATGCTGATAAACCGATAACATACTCAATGGGGTGTGATCAGTGGTATCACAGTGCAGAGTTAAAATTCTGCATATTTGGCGATGTAGAAGCTGAGCACGTGGCAATTTTGATCGGAGACAGTATTGGAGCACAGTGGTCTCCAGCGTTAGCGCAGCGTTATGTTAAAACTAATTGGAAGTTTATAGTTATCACAAAATCATCCTGCCCGATGATTGACGAGCCATTTTTCTATAAACGTATTGGCCGAGAATATACGGAATGTAGCGAATGGCGTCACACCGCTGTGCAGTGGATGAAAGATAATAAACCTGACATTGTTTTTATGGGATCTGCAGCAACTGGATTTAAGAAGAATCAGTGGATTGGCGGTACTACTAGAATACTCGATGAAATAGCCAGTTCCGTGGCTAGTATCTATATTCTTCGTTCCACACCCACTGTTCCTTTTGATGGCCCTGCTTGCTTATCACGTAAGGAATGGCAGCAGCAGGGGTTGCCATCCTGGCTTCCAATAAATACAACATGTGATTCTATTTTGGACGACCCTTATGCAGATAAGGTTTATCAATGGCTAGAAGAATCTGCTCAAAATTTTGATAATGTGAAGGTTCTGAATATGAACCCTATTGTGTGTCCAGAGAATCGGTGTGCAGCTATTCAAAGCGGGCGAGCTGTTTTTAGGGATAATATGCACCTTTCAAAGAGCTATGTCTGGTCAATTGCCGATAAGCTTTTTGATGAAATGAGATCTAAGCAGCGTTAGTTAAATCTTCCGCCTCAACAAAACCCCTGACTCCACATGATGCGTATACGGAAATTGATCAAACACCGCATAGCGCTCAATACTATGTGTATCACTTAACATCTCGACATTCTGTTTCAACGTCTCAGGGTTACAGGAGATATAAATAATATTGTCATAAGCCTGAATCATTTTCACCGACTCTTCATCCAATCCAGCTCTCGGAGGGTCAACCAACACCGTCTGAAAATCATAACTATCCAAATCGATCTCTTTTAAGCGCCGAAACTCGCGCTCCTTATTCATCGCCTGAGTAAACTCTTCTGCAGACATACGGACAAATTCAAGGTTCTGAATACCATTGATCTCTTTATTATATTGAGCAGCTCTAACTGAAGTCTTAGAGATTTCGGTCGCAAGTACTTGCTTAAACTCACTGGCCAACGCGATTGAAAAGTTACCATTGCCACAATACAGCTCTAGCAGGTCGCCGCTTAACTCTTTTGACACGTCTGTAGCCCAAGTCAGCATCTTTTCATTCATTTTGGCGTTAGGTTGGGTAAAACCACCTTCAATCTGCTGGTATTTGAGCTTCTTGTCTGCAACAGTGAGTTCTTCTAATACCCAATCTCGCTCCAACACCACTTTCTGTTTTCTGGAACGCCCAATAAGAAAAATATCGAGCTGTTGCTGTAGGTCTTTCGCTGCAGCCTCCCAATTTTCATTAACCGGCTTATGGTAGATCAACGTAACCAACGCTTCACCTGAAAGGGTAGTAAGAAACTCTATTTGAAACAGCTTTTTACTGAGGCAGACATCACGATTGATCGCTTCCATTAAACGCGGCATGAGCTCGTTAATGCGCTTTGAGGCGATAGGGAATTCAGTGACTTCGTGGGGGTCTTTACTCTTACCCCGTTCAAACATGGCGTAAAAACAGCCTCGTTGTGTCTGCCAGATGCGAAACTCGGTACGATAACGAAAATGTAATGCCTCACTGGTGAAAACTTCCAGTTCCGGAATACGGATGTCTGTGAATAAGTTCTTTATTTCAGTGATTTTGGTTTCAAGCTGAGCATCGTAAGTACTAGGATCTGGGCTGAACATGGCGTTTCCGGTGTGCTGTTTAAACGGCAAATATGGGGTTCTATATAAAGGCGCGCATTATAAGGGATATTGAAGGAATTAGGGGAGGTGAGTGGTGGGAAAAGGGCGTTTTAGCGTGATATTGTCAAATGACTGAAGGGTGTTGTCCCTATTTATACATGTACTTCAATGAGTTATTTTGGTTAGGTCAAAAAATAAGCAGTTTGCTCTAGCCCTTACCGCTGCTAACGTAGTGACACTTCTACATCGGAACTCACAGAGTTATCCACAGAAAATGTGGTTAACTTTGATTGTGAATAACCTGCTTGTGAATAAGTCGTAATACAAATGGGTTGGAATGTGAATAACTTTCTTTAATGTTAAAAGTTACTCACATTCCAAGGAGCATCATTACGGGAACATCAATCCGTTAATGTACTTTCCCATTGTTGGCGTGAACTATTTCTTGGTCGAAATAGGCGTAATTCGATACCAGCCCAAGCGTTAAGAAAGGTGCCCATAGCGTAGTTATCGTTAAGTAATGACAGTCTGTTAAAGCTGCTATCAAACTGCCAATGTTGTAATGAACGGTTGTTGCAGGTGCTGGCTTTGATACGTCTCCATGATCGTGGCCGATCACCATCAACGTCTAAGCAAAGGTCTGGGCGCAAACGGTTGTGCCATTGATTGCTGGTGTCTTGATACCAATGTTGATGACGGGTTTCTGTACAGGTTTGAAGTTCTACCTCAATGGAAGTGCTGCTAGGGTCATATTTACTTAACCCTAAGCAGAAACCTTGTGAATTGAGTTGCTGATATTGTTCAGAGCTTTCTGTAGCGAATTGCCACTGATAACCATCAATACCAAATATACTTGAACCATCTTCATCCAAGATGGCTGAGTTCATCGTCACGGTATAAGTGGCGTCAAATTCTAATGAATCATAAGGTTTGAATTGAATCATATTGGCTTCAGCGTGGGTTTGACCGCTGTAGGCAAACAGACTTATTGATCCAAAAATCGGGTTTCCTTGTGCGTTAGTCACTTGAAAACTGGTGCTGTTAACGGACGATGGAATAATGTAGCGGTCGAAGGTAACACTGATTTTGTTATCGGTATTGGGTTTGTTGATTGATACGTGTTGTTCGTTAGATGCGGGAATGGTAGTGATGTTCGGCGTGCCTGAATCGTTAAGCCCATTTAACTTTTTCCACAGATGTTTCCAAAAATTGGCTGTAATGCGGCCGCCGTATTCAACGCCACCGGGGTAGGTCATATAGTTTCGACTGCCCCAGGGCATAATTTTTTTGTAGTGCCAATAGAGGAAAGGGGCAATGAGTGACTCTCCATAACGCCCGGTTTCAGATACTTTGGTTGCGATTAGAATCTGTGATCGGTTGGCTTCAGATTCGGAGAAGTTCATTGTTTGATAGACTTCAACCAATGCGTCTGCGGGGGTATACCAGGGTTTTGGAATGGAGTGATCCCGGTTGTGCTCCCTTAATACCACCATGTCGATACCAATATCGGTACTATCCTGCCCCTTATGATCAATTTCGGAGACTTTAGGGATAAACAAACCGTCAAACACTTGGTCTTGGATGCCGTGAGCTGCTGCCCCCAGGAAGTGAGAGGCGAGTTTTCCGCACTCACTATCAGATAAATAGCGCCCCTGGCACTTCTCTATCACTACCACCAAATACGCTTCTATAAATGGAGCCCAATGACTTGCTTCTCCCCATACGTGCTTTTCTTGCCCTAAAAACCCGGGGGAATATCCCGCGTCAGGGTATTGCGTACCGCTGTTTAATGCGTTGGTGTTTTGACTAAGTAATTGCTTTAGGTCTGAATCATCAAGTTGCGCTATCGCTTTCTCGCTTTGGAACATATGGATAACCATACCACCAGCGTAAAGATTTGAAGAAAGGATACACAAGATAATCGTGAATAAACGAACACGTTTAGGGTAAGAAAATATCATTGAGCGCTCTGTATTTTTGTTGTTTTTGTAAAGTGCAGTCACTAATTTAGCACTATCGTAACAAAAATACAGAGATTTTGGGCAAAAAAGATACAGTTTGGGTGTCGGGGGGGTATGGGATTAAGGCGACTGTTGCGGAGGGAGAAAGGGGAGTAAGAAAGGGTATATAAATGGAAAGTGGTTGTTTACGATGTTTGGTAAAAAGCTATACGTCTTTATGTCTTTATGTCTTTATGTCTTAATGTATAGATAAAGGCGTATAGCTTTTATTTTAGAACTTATGCAATAGCATCAAACTGAATATTGGTTAATTCTTCTGATAATTTCCAAAGCTTTTCTGCAACATCCTTGCGCTTCGAGTAACGAGATGAACCTACTTTTTTCGGGGCGCCAATCACTTCAAAAAGCTTTGATGGCCCGATGTAATCGCCACCGTTCGCCTCTGCAGCCGTTGCACCGAAAAGCGTAGGTAAAGCGCCGCTTTGTGCCGTTTGAGTAACGTAAGGAAAGAATACTTTAGCAACACCGGTGAATAAACTTGCGCCTTTTTCAAAACCCGGGGTTGCAAGGTTGGTTGAAGAGCCACCAGGGTGAACCGCAATAGAGCGAGTACCTTTTCCTGCGGCTTTTAGTTTTCGATCCAACTCATAAGCAAACATTAGGTTTGCTAATTTTGCCTGTGCGTAGGACTTATGTTTGCCATAACGCTTATCAAGCTTGATGTCGTCGAAATGAATCTTGCCTGTGTAATGGCCAAGGCTACTGACGGTAACAATACGTGAATCTGGTGTGCTGGTTAGCGTGTCTAGCAATAATCCGGTGAGTGTGAAATGTCCTAAATGGTTAGTACCAAATTGCATTTCATAGCCGTCTTCAGTGTCTGATTTGGGTAACCACATAACCCCGGCGTTGTTAATCAAGAGATCTAATTGTGTATGATCTTTTTTGAAGGTTTCAATGGCGGCTTTAATGGAGCTTTGGCTCGCAAGATCCATTTGTAGGAAGCTGATATCAGCGTTGGGTACGTCTTGGCGAAGAGTGTCCATTGCTTCATTGGCTTTTTGTGGGTTACGGCACGCCATAATAACGTGAGCACCTTTTTCAGCTAATGCTTTTGCTGCTTCAAATCCAATGCCGCTGTTGGCACCGGTGATCAAAGCAATTTTACCTTGTTGTGAAGGCATGTCGTTCGTAGACCAACCTGAGCTCATAATCATTTCCTTATCCTGCAAGTGATTCTTGGTAATTTACACCGGTGAGTTCTTCTGAAAGGTGCCAAAGTTTGGCTGCATCGACGGTATTTTTAGCATGTTTTGCGATACGGGCTTTTTTCGGCGTACCAAATACTTCAAACGCATACTTAGGGCCAAAATAATCACCACCTTGAACATCAGGGGCTGTTGCGGCTTGTAGTGTTGGTAAGCAACCTAGGGCAGGGGATTGTGATAAAAACGGCATCATCGCATCCGTTATTTTTGCAAGTTTTTTAAAGTTACCTATTTCTAATGCGGAGTTAGCAATGTTGGTACCCGACATGCCTGGGTGAACAATTAAAGACTTGATGCTAACGTTATTTTGATCAAATTGTCGTTGTAACTCTAACCCAAACATTAAGTTGGCCAGCTTACTTTGGCCATAACCACGAGCACGGCCGTATTTTTGGTTGAGCTGTATATCATCAAAGTGAATACGGCCCCAATAATGTGCAAGGCTAGCAATGGAAACAACGCGAGCGTTGGGGGCTTTTTTTAATAATCCGATCAGTTGAGAGGTTAGAGCAAAGTGGCCAAAATGATTGGTGCCAATATGCATTTCAAAACCGTCAGCGGTTTCCTCTCGATCTATCCAGCCTAAACCTGCGTTATTGATTAAGCAGTCGATTTGATCGTAGTTGGCATTAATCGTTTCTGCGCATTGATTAACGGATTTAAGGTTAGATAGATTGAGTTCGACAATGTCCACCGACGCGTTGGGTGTGGTCTGTAGAATTTCCTGTTTAGCCGTTTCTGCTTTTTGAAGGTTCCGACAGGCCATAACGATCTTTGCATTTTTACTTGCTAATGCAATAGCTGCAGCCAACCCAATGCCACTATTGGCGCCGGTTATTACGAAGGTTTTCCCGGTTTGGTCAGGCACGTTTTTTAGTGCCCACGGGTGTACGGTGCCATCGGGATATTCCTCATAAAAGTGTTGTTTTGGTCGGTTATTGATCTGTTTATGTTGTGTACGATACTTCGATAGTTATCACATTGTCAAATAAATAGTGGGGTGATTGATGCCTGTGTGGCTTTAATCTGCTATTTTTCAAGCTTTTAACGTGTCAATTATCTTGAGTTTGTTTTGATGTGAACTATATTGAACATATAAAACAAGGGGATAGGGATAACATGAGTTATTTTGTTGGGGTTGCGAGTGTTAGTCAGTTAAAAATAGAATATCGGCGATTGGCGGCAAAATATCACCCAGATAGAGGAGGTGACTCTCGCCAGATGCAGGAGATCAACGCCTATTACGAGCATGTCCGTGCAAAACTAAAGAAAAAAGAGCGGACTGAAAAAGTTAGAGAGAGAGCACCCAAAACATCAGAACATCCTGGAAAATCAGGCCACGCTCAAAAGAACTCCCATCAAAGTACAACCCCAGGGTCGTTAGACTTTCTGGATGTTCGTGTCGGTGATACCGTTTTTGTCAATGGTACTGAAGGTGAGGTGACCGAAGTGAGTGACCTTACTTTTCGTGTTGTGGCAAAAGGGCGAACCCGCCAGGCGATCTTTAACAAGCGTGGAGGGAAGGGGAAATACAACAAACGCCTGCACGCCTCCTATGATAATCGCCATAGAAAGCGCGGGTTCAGTGCTGTTGCATAGTACTGTTTTATAGCGTTTTAGCCGATAAAGGTTACGGCTTCTGATAATGCAGCACGATCTGTTTTTGCGCTGTTAACTTCTGCATCTTCATCAGCAGAGCCAAACGACATACCAAATAAAATACCGCTACCTTCTGGTAAGTTAAACAATGCTTTTGCCGGTTCTGGGAATTGCCCCAAAGATCCTTGAAAACAACTCGCATAACCTTTGTCGGTTAATAACAGCGCAAGTGTTTGTGCGTAAATTCCTAGGTCAACAGCCCCCATAATACCGAGCGGTTTATTCATTGTGAAGAATGCGACATGGGGGGCGTCGAAAAAAGCCCAGTTTTTTAACATCGCCATTTGGCGTGCAGGTTTGTTATCCCGCTCGATACCCAAAGCAGAATACAACGTATTCGCTGAGCCATATTGACGCTCTTTATGAATACCGTCATAACGTATCACCCAATCAAAGTCCGGTTTTGGCGGCTGTCCTTTCATGACTTCTTGAATGAGAGCATTTTTCAATGCATCTTTTTTCTCACCGGATACTATAAACACTTGCCAGGGCTGAACATTGCAGTTTGATGGGGCTAATTGCGCGTCGTTAAAAATAGCGTGAAGCTCTGCTTCAGGAATAGGTGTATTTTTAAAGGCACGAGTGGATACTCGTTTTGAAACCGCTTCAGAAACAGACATTGTTAGCTCCAGGGTGATCTGGTAAGAATGATGAAAATGAATCATTTTCTAGAATGGACTAACTGTTGTATAGGAAGGCCTGATTAAATGCAAATGTCATGAGTTAATCTTGTAACGCCTTGGTAGTGTTTGTCTGGTTGTGTATATAAGTTGTGCTGGAAAGCTGTTTTACCAGAAAAAACCTAAGGCGTAACAGAGAAAAGGTTTTTTCTGGGAATGCGAATAAAACCATCACTAGAGGCAATAACAAGTGCGATAGTGTCGGCAGAAAGAATAGTTCCAGGGTGAAGGCTGTGCGAATGTAGCTCCCATTCTGCTGCAGTAATTAGACAGGTTTGATCATCAATTTCAGAATATACTCCTAAACTACCAAATGCCCTTAATTGCCTGGATATCGTCGCGGTTGAGGCGTTCCAGTGTACTGTTTGATCTTCTCGAGAGAGTTTTGGCCAGTGCGATCCTCCACTCTGAAGGGTTGAATTTTGATAGTATCCGTGAAGATCGGATAATAGTTTATTCAGCAATTCTGGTGCTTTAATAGCAAGTGTTGAGGATAAACTATCAAATGATTCATTGGCACCCAGAGCGATGGGTTCTTGCAGCAAGATATCGCCATCATCAAACTTCGACGTCATTTTGTGTAGCGTAACTCCTGAATATTCGCTTTCTTTCAAAATCAAAGATGGCAGTGGTGTTGGGCCTTTACCGTGAGGGAGCATTGTTGGATGTACGTTAATGGCAAAAGGCAAGGATATTGGAATGGGGATTCGCCACGGGTATTCAGCAGCAAAAAAGCATTCTACACCGTCGCGAACTAACGCCTCCATGTGTGTTTGACTAGGTTTACCAAAGGATAATTCACATGAGTTCCGTTCAGCGAAGGCAATGATCTGATCTGTATGGGGACTGCTTTCGCCAGTAAAAATAAAGGCAAGCTCGTGACTATGATGCTCAAAAATATCAAGGCATGAAGAAAAGGCGTTGTAGCCAAAATACGCTATTTTCATTGCTGCATATTCCTCAGTGATGCTTTGTCTGCAACAAGCGACCAAAACGCGTTAACCAGTGGGTTTTTTAAGTTCTTTTTTAATGTGAAAAGCCCGACATCATAAGGTTCTAACGCGGGTTGAACATTCCATGTTTGAATACGATCGGCCAGTGGGCTGTGATCGAGAACAATTTTTGGTACAACACCTACGCCCAGCCCTAGGCTCACCATGCTCACAATGGCCTCATTTCCCGTGACTTGGGCGTAAATTCGAGGGGTCTCGCCCATCTCTCTAAACCAAGTGTCTGTACGTTGGCGAGCGATTCCCCCTTCAGAAAGTATCATTGGAACGTTGCCCCATTGGGTAGGAGATGTTGGTAGTGTCATCGGAACATCAGGATCGCTTTGCACCGATGGCGCAATAAAAAGTAAGGGTGAAACGGTAATGGGTTTAAAAACCAACCCCCTTGGCAGTGTTCGAGGGTGGGCTGCAATAGTGATATCTTCTTCGCCAGCGAGAATTCGAGCGATAGCGTGTTCGGGGTCGCCTGTGTGCAGTTTAATCTCAATACCAGGGTAGTCTTGACGAAAGCGATTCAACAAATCGAATAAAATGCTATAGCTGGCGGTAACGGAGCAGTACATGCTGACCTTACCGCGCAGCTGATCAGAAGCATTGTCAGCCAGTTCATTACAGACGAGATCCCATTGTGCGGTTGCTTCTTTCGCGTATCGTTGAAAAGTATGCCCTTCGGTTGTCAGGGAGACCGAGCGATTGTCTCGATTAAACAGTAGTACCCCTAATTCATCCTCAAGCTGCCTAATGTTGCGCGATAGTGCAGAAATGCTGATATTACAGGCATCGCTAGCTCGGCCAAAATGGAGGCTGTCTGCTAGGGCAAGAAAGTGTTTGAGGGCACGTGTATTCATGGTGCTAAGCATAGCGTAATTTAATGGGTGTTGCAGTATCTGGTACGTTGCGTTGCATTTATATCAATTTACGAAAGGTGGGGTTTGCTATAAAGTAGCGCAACTAAATTTATATATACCTGTATACATTCAGATACGCATAAATCAACTACACTCGATAGCACTGTAAATAGCGTATAAATAGAACAGTCAAAACGACAACTAATGGAAACTTCATCATGCCAAATAACTACTTTAATACACTGCCTCTACGTGAGCAGCTAGAGCAACTCGCTAAGTGCCGATTCATGGATATTTCTGAATTCCCTGAAGGTGTTGAAGCCCTTAAAGGCAAGAAAATGGTTGTTATTGGTTGTGGTGCTCAGGGTTTGGCTCAGGGTATGAATCTTCGTGATAGTGGTTGTGATGTTTCTTATACATTGCGTCAAGCGGCTATTGACGAGAAGCGTCAATCTTGGAAAAACGCTACGGAAAACGGCTTCACAGTGGGCACTTATGAAGAACTTATTCCTACTGCGGACGTAGTATTAAACCTGACGCCTGATAAGCAACATACATCAGTTGTTAAGGCTATCATGCCGCTAATGAAGCAAGATGCATGTTTGTCATATTCTCACGGTTTTAATATCGTAGAAGAAGGCATGAAAATCCGTGAAGATTTGACGGTAATTATGGTTGCTCCTAAGTGCCCGGGTTCTGAAGTACGTAACGAATATGTTCGTGGCTTTGGTGTTCCAACGCTGATCGCTGTACATGAAGATAACGATCCTAAAGGTGAAGGCCTTGCACTAGCGAAAGCCTATGCTGTTGGTACAGGCGGTCATAAAGCCGGTGTATTGATGTCATCTTTCATCGCAGAAGTTAAATCTGACCTGATGGGTGAGCAAACTATCCTATGCGGTATGTTGCAAACCGGTTCTTTGTTGTGTTTTGACAAGATGGTTGAAGAAGGTGTTGATGCTGGTTATGCCTCTAAGTTGGTTCAGTTCGGTTGGGAAACTGTGACAGAAGCATTAAAGTACGGTGGTGTGACTAACATGTTGGATCGTTTGTCTAACCCTGCGAAGATCAAATGTTTTGATCTATCTGAAGAGTTAAAGCAGATCATGCGTCCTCTATACAACAAGCATCAAGATGACATCATTAACGGTACATTCTCTCGCACAATGATGGAAGATTGGGCGAATGATGACGTTAACCTACTAGGCTGGCGTGCAGAGACCGCTGAAACTGCATTCGAGAAAACACCAGCTGGAGATGTTGAAATCTCTGAGCAAGAATTCTTTGATAATGGCATCTTAATGGTTGCGATGGTTAAAGCCGGTGTTGAGTTAGCATTCGAAACCATGACCGCTGCGGGTATTATTGCAGATTCTGCATACTACGAGTCTCTTCATGAAACGCCTCTAATCGCTAACACGATTGCTCGTAAGAAGTTATATGAGATGAACGCAACGATCTCTGATACTGCTGAATACGGTTGTTACCTGTATAACCATGCTTGTTTGCCTTTGTTGGCTGACTTTATGAAAGATATCAAAACCGACGTCATTGGTCGTGGTTTGAATGTTGAAGA
>MAAC01011247.1_pt1 | contig 104990 bp, 89 predicted proteins | sample 1115981 | NCBI WGS metagenome assembly MAAC01 (sample SAMN04961126, study PRJNA320927) | seawater metagenome | isolation source: sample BD02T64 sea water enriched with oil for 64 days | place: USA:Gulf of Mexico | collected 2013-07-27 | reverse complement strand
CAGTGGCATAAGTGTGCGTAATATTCGCAGTCACTCCTACATTTGTATTTCCATCTCCCCAATCCACAGTATAATTATAACCTACTCCTCCATCTGTAGGAATCGTAATCTGATTTGCCGCAGAAGTTCCAGGGTTATCTGTTTTCCAGGTTGTTATAAAAGCCGGACATAGTCCACCATCTGTAATGTTCCAGCCATCACTCGAAATCATATTGGCTCTTGCGGCAACTGCAGCAGAAGAACAATATTCACTATTCCCTCCGTCAAACCAAACATTTGCTTTTAAAACCTGAGCATCCCAACCTGTTAATAAGAAATCGTAATTGTTAGTAGAGAGGGTTATTCCAGTGAACATCCCAATTGCATTTGTAAGGCTACTAACATCCCAATCACCTATATTTTGATCAAAGGAAACGGCATCCTGAAACATACTTCTCATATCAGTAACACTCCCCGTATTCCAAGCACCAATATCCTGATTGAAAGAACTGGCACCATAAAACAGCCTAAACATATTGGTAACACCAGCTATATCCCATAAACTAATATCCTTATTAAACGCTACAGCTCCACTAAACATAGCATTCATATCGGTAACAAGTGCTGTATTCCAGGAACCAATATTTCCATTAAAAGAAGTGGCTCCCTGGAACATCTCCCTCAAATAAACAATACTCCCTGTATTCCAAGAATCTAAATTCTGATTGAAGGAACTGGCATACTTAAACATTCCTCTCATATCAGTAACACTAACTGTACTCCAGCCCCCTATATCTTGATTAAAGGAAGTAGCTTCAGCAAACATATAAGTCATATTTGTTACAAGTCCAGTATTCCAGGAACTAATATCTTGGTTAAAAACAGCAGCACGACCAAACATATTCTGCATATTCATAGCACTACTTACATCCCATGTATCAATAGGTTGATTAAAGGAAGTAGCCTTAAAAAACATTTGAGCAAAATTCGTAACACTACTTACATTCCATCCACCAATAGCTCCATTAAAAGCATTGCAATCATTAAACATATTCTGCACAGTGATAGCACTACTTACATCCCATGTATCAATAGGTTGATTAAAAACAGTACATCTGTAAAACATACCTTCAAAATCAACAACAGCCCCTGTATTCCAGGTGCTTATGTCTCCATTAAAAGAAGTGGCATCACTAAACAAAAAGGTCATATTGGTAACACCAGCTGTATTCCATCCACTAAAATCTTCGGTAGTAAGCCCAGTTGCGCCAGCAAACATATTGGACAAGTCTGTACAACTAGATAAATCTGGAGCATCCGTAGCATTGATTTTCAAATTGACCGCACCCTTAAAAGCAGACTCCATTGAAGTCCACACCTGACTTCCCCATTGTTCTACGGACAATATCTTTTGACTCATTGATGTGCTATAATTGGTATAAAATCTAGGGAAGTCTCCTGAAATCTTCACCGTATAGGTCCCCGCAGTGGCATAGGTGTGCGTAATATTTCCAGTTATACTTGTATTTAAATTTCCATCGCCCCAATCCACAGTATAGTTATAACCTACTCCCGTTGTAGGAATCACAATCTGATTAGACCCAATAACCCCTGGGTTATTTGTTTTCCAGGTTGTAATAAAATCCGTGGCAAAAACATTTCCCACCAGTAAAAAGGCTATCCAAAAGCACCAGGCATATCCTAAGCGAATATTTATTGCTTTACTGAGATTTTTCATAAGATTTATTTTTTAATTTATGCATTTTTTAGTCTATCTCACCACTTCGTTGGACTTCGAAAAAATAGTACATTTGAAGATTCGTTCCAGGACACAATTCCCTCACTGTTGGTATGGCTCTATCAAGTAGTAACGTTATACCACTAAAGTCAGAGTCATGAAGATCAACTTGAATACCTATTCAAATACCTTTAACTTAATGCTGTAAAAATGGTAAACACAAATCTACTGGTAGACCGTAATAATCCTACCTTAGGAGACATGATCAAATATTTAAATAGGCGATTTTTAGATAGTAGTTTCGATGAATGAACGAATCGAACGCATAAACAACGAGCGGAACAAGGGTGAAAATCGGACAAAACAAATCATACACCTGATAAGCAAACGATTCTAAAACAAAAAGACTTCATTAACCATTGAACTCTCCAAATACTACAAAAACAGAATATGTATCAAAAAATAATCTAAACAAAGAATTAGCTAAATTCTAAACATAGGTTACATAAATTCATAGTTCAAAATAAATTGTAGTCACCCTAAACTACCAACCATATTTAACAAATTACAGGATTGCGAGAATCACAAAATCAATGTATATTGAAGCTTATTAACCCTTTAAAAAATTGAGATGTACGGAACTTACATTATTATATTTATCATTACGGTACTATTGCTATCAGGTTTATTTATAGTAAAACAGCAAACCAGTACAATCATTGAACGATTTGGGAAATACCAAAGTGTTCGTGGAGCTGGTCTTCAACTTAAAATCCCCATCGTCGATAAAATAGCTGGAAAGTTGAGTTTGCGTATTCAGCAATTGGATGTCATAGTTGAAACAAAAACAAAAGATGATGTATTTGTTCACCTGAAGATATCTGTACAGTTCCTGATTAGAAAAGACCATGTATATGATGCCTTCTACAAATTGCAAAATCCACATGAACAAATAACAGCCTTCATCTTTGATGTAGTACGTGCCGAGGTTCCAAAAATGATCCTGGATGATGTATTTGAAAAGAAAGAAGAAATCGCCATAGCCATCCAACGAGACCTGAGACAAGCCATGCTGGACTATGGGTATGATATAATTAAGGCCTTGGTTACAGACATTGACCCAGATGAAAACGTAAAGATTGCCATGAACCGTATCAATGCGGCAGAAAGAGAAAAAATTGCCGCTCAACACGAAGGGGACGCCGAACGTATCTTAATTGTAGAAAGAGCTAAAGCAGAAGCTGAAAGCAAGCGATTACAAGGTAAAGGTATTGCAGACCAGCGAAGAGAAATTGCCAGAGGTCTGGAAGAATCTGTAGATGTATTAAACAGTGCCGGAATCAACAGTCAAGAAGCTTCTGCCCTGATTGTAATTACCCAACATTATGATACCCTACAAAGCATAGGTGCGGATACGAATTCTAATCTGATTCTATTACCAAACAATCCTAATGCAGCTAGTTCTATGTTAAATGATATGGTGACTAGTTTGGTAGCAGCGAATAAAATCAATACTTCATCTATAAAGAATAAAGAGGATATGAATTAATACTTCACCAAATATCCTTTTAAATACAAATGCCCATCTTTTGAAAAAGATGGGCATTTTTTATGGTCATTAAAAGTTAATTACTACCTCTTTATTTAAGGTTCTCATCAAACCAACCAGAATACTTTATATAATTGGAAGCAATCCCTTCCACTAGATCCTTGGTTTGATCAGCGTCTATTTTCTTTACCAATTTGGCTGGCACACCTGCATAAATACAACCGCTTTCTACATGCGTGTGCTGTGTAACAACAGATCCAGCCGCAATGATAGAGTTGGATTCTACAATACAACCATCCATAACGATAGCGCCCATTCCAATCAGGACATTGTCCTTTATTTCGCAACCGTGAACAATGGCGTTATGACCTATACTAACATCATTTCCGATTTTAGTACTGAACTTCTTATAGGTACAGTGAACAACCGCACCATCTTGAATATTCACTCTATCTCCAATTTCAATACGGTGAACATCTCCACGTACTACCGCATTGAACCAAACACTGCATTGATTCCCCATTTGGACATCCCCTACAACCGTAGCGTTTTCAGCCAAATAACAATCTGAGGGAATAGAAGGAGCCAATCCTTCAACTTCTTTAATTAGTGCCATACTTATTTTTTAGGAAGTGGTATATACATATTTATACGAACCAATTTTGAACCAGACCTAAACATGCCTTTAAACAGCATGGATTTTAATTTCTTAGAACCGGAAAATTTCACTTTATCCATTTTGATCATCCGCAAAGGAGGATCATAGGGTCTTGTGATAATCGCACTTACACCTCTACGGGTAGTTTTATCGATATCATCCCATTCAACTCCCAGATCAAACTTCAACAACATGCCGTCTCTAAGTGGCACATCTAATTTGTATTCAAAGGAATCAACATAGGTTTCTATGCTATTCAACTCCTCATACTTATCACTGAAGATTCCATAATCTGCAATAAAGTAATAGCCTTGCCCCACTGAGGAGAACATAGCTATAAAGCCTATAAAAATCAATAAAGAAAAACGCATTTCCTTTATTTTACACTTAAACATACACGTAAAAATTAACCAACTGATATATGTGCTCCAGGGTATTCTACCCTTGGAACCCTTGTAGCCTGCCCAAGAGCAAACGCCAATGTCAACAGTCCTACCCTTCCCATAAACATACTCACCATGATAACCAATCGACCTCCCATAGAAAGTGAAGAAGTGATCCCGGTTGAAAGACCTACCGTTGCAAAGGCAGAAACTTCCTCAAATACAAGATCAATCAATGCCTTATCTGGCTCTGTTATGGTTAAGATAAATACCCCTACAAAGATAGTAGAAACGGCGAACAAGAACAATGAAAAAGCCTTATTCACCAGATTCATTGAAATTTTTCGTTTACCTATTACCATACTTTTTTTTCCGGTAAGGGTACTGATAGAACTGAAAATAAGTAGAACAAAGGTAGAAGTCTTGATACCTCCACCCGTAGATCCACTAGAAGACCCAATGAACATCAATAATAAGTAGAAGCACAACATGGGCACTGAAAGCAGACTAAAGTCAACCGTATTGAACCCAGCTGTTCTTGCAGTCATCGATTGAAATAAGGCGGTAATCCATTTTTCACCAGTAGCAAGCCCATCCAATACACCAGAATTTTCTAAACCAAAAAAGACCAGTGTACCCACCGCTAATAAAGTAAGTGAACTGTATAACGCAATTCTGGTTTCTAATTTATAGCCCTTCCATGGTTTTCGAATTCGTTCTCGAATATGACGTATTCCAAACATATCCAATATGGAAGCAAAACCAATGGATCCAAAGAATATTAATCCAACCAATACCAAATGCAAGGTATAGGATTGCCTAACGAAGTCTTCATACAAGCCATTACTAAACAGTGAGAAACCAGCATTGTTGAAGGCAGATATTGAATGAAACACAGAATAAAAAACTTTATCCGAATTTGCCCCCCACTCAATGGCATCATGCCAACTAAAGTAGAGTGCGGTAAAACCAATTAATTCAATTACAAAACTGAAAAAAAAGATTCGTTTCAAAAGACGCATACTGTCTGACAATGAGCTAGAATCAAAGCTATCCTGAATAAGCCTTTGATGCTTGATTCCTACACCACTTCTACTAAATATGGTAAATAGAGAGGCAAAGGAAACGATATTCAACCCACCCAATTGGATTAACACCATGATAATGCAATGGCCCTTAAATGTAAAAAAGTTAGCAGTATCCACAACTATCAAACCGGTTACACAGGAGGCGCTAATTGAGGTAAATAAGGCATCCATATAACCCATACTTCCGTCTTGAACGGTCATTTCAGGCATCATGAGTAGTAAACTCCCTATTCCAATTAAAATCAAAAAGGATAGGATAAGCATGAATTGAGGGTTGAGCCTTATATTTTTAATAAGGGCCCCTGCCTTTCCTATTTCCAATAGGACGATTATTAGAAAATAGGCCTGTATAAAAAAGATGGTGAAATTTGCCAGATTGAATACTTCCAGTTGGCTTGATACCCACGATAACATAGAGGTTTGAAAGACTAAGCCACTGATAAAATTGATGGTCAATAAAAACATCAGCACTCCTTCAAAGAGAGTCTCCCACAATAATTTCAAGGGTTGGAAGCTATAAATTATGGAGGTTATATATTTTAATACATAAAACCATAAACTAACCTTAACAACAATAATTAATATTTCCTTGTGGCTTGGCTGAAGTGGAAATCCGAATGCCGTTACCATAAGTATCACAACTATTAGGGATACAAATAAGCTGGTTAATTGAAGACCATGTAATACTTTCTTTTTAGAGTCGTATAATGCTAGATTTACTTTTTCCCTAAAGTTCTGAAATGACATAAATAGATTATTTAATGCGTCTTAACCCTTTCACAGCGATATTAAATCAGGTTGATTTTCTAACAATTAATTCAATTAAAATTACAATAATAATTTTTCAACCTCCGATTTTAGTTCAACTTTATCAATGGGCACTACGCCAACCTTTTCACAAACTAATCCACCGGCAAGGTTAGAAACCTTAGCTAAATCTTTAATTGACAATTTATTAGCTAGCGCAATAGCAGCTACAGATACCACTGTATCACCTGCCCCACTAACATCAATAATATTTCTTTCTTTGGCTTTTTCGGTATAATACCCCGTATCATTCAAAATAAAGACACCATCTTCAGACAAGGTCAACAATACTGCTGAGCAATTTAGGGTATTCTTCAACTGAAGTACAGCTTCGGAGAGTGCAGAAGGGTCTTTTTGATCAAATTCTAATCCAAGACCTTCTTTTAATTCTTTCAAATTGGGTTTGAAAACATCCACCCCTTGATAGGCTAGAAAATTATTCTTTTTAGGGTCTACAATCGTAGGAATCCCTTTAGATTTAACCAATTCAATACTTTCTGAAATAATTTCAGCTGTCAACAATCCTTTGTTATAATCTTCAAAGATTACCACATCCACAGTATGCTTGGCTAAAATATCTTTCACTAAAGAAAGAAATGAATCCTTATGTTCTAAATCTTCAATATGTTCATCATCAATGCGCAAAAGATGCTTATCATCGTTGATGATTCTTGTTTTGATAGTCGTTTTCCTTCCTTCCTCGACATAAAGCCCCTCAGAATTTAATTCGGCTTCATCCATCAACCTTTTAAACTCCAATCCATCTTGATCGGCTCCAATCATGGTGCACAATATAGGTATTGCACCCAAAGATTTTACATTCAAGGCAACATTCGCTGCTCCCCCTAATCTATTTTCCTTGGTATGAATATCCAAAACAGGTACTGGAGCCTCGGGACTCATTCTATGAACCTTTCCCCACATATAGGCATCGATCATCGAATCACCGATGATCAATACCTTTTTTTGTGCTATTTTATTAAAGAATGCTAACAAGCTATTTTATTTCTAGTTCAACTTAGCCAATGTAGCCTCAATTCTATCCATGGCTTTAACCAATAATTCATCGGCAGCAGCATACGATATACGAATACATTTTGGAGATCCAAATGCAGATCCACTTACCGTGGCAACTTTACCTTCTTCAAGTAAGAATTCAGCTAAATCTGAGGCATTTTCAACTGTTTTTCCTTTGTAACTTTTACCAAAGAAATCAGACACATCAGGGAATACATAAAATGCTCCTTCTGGAACACTTGCCTTTAATCCTGGTATATTTTCCAGTCTTGAAAGTATGAAATTTCTTCTTTTCAAGAAAGTTTCTCTCATAAAATCCATCTCAGAAGGATCTGCTTCTAAAGCAGCTTGACTTGCTTTTTGAGTAATAGAACAAGCTGCAGAAGTAATTTGGCCTTGCATTTTAGAACATGCCTGAGCCAACCATTTTGGAGCTCCAACATATCCAAGACGCCATCCAGTCATGGCAAATCCTTTTGACATACCATTTACAGTAGCCACTCTATCTTTCATAGATTCAAAAGTACCGATACTCGCGTGCTTACCTGTAAAATTGATCAGTTCATAAATTTCATCTGAAATAATAACGACATTTGGATACTTTTCAAATACAGTTACTAATTCTGCCAATTCTTCATGGCTATATACTGAACCACTAGGATTACATGGAGAACTGAATAAGAAAACTTTCGTTTTATCTGTAATCGCTGCGTCCAGTGCGTCCGCTTTGATTTTGAAATCGTGTTCTACTTCAGTAGGAATTTCAACAATAGCTCCATCACACAGCTCTGTCATTTGCTTATAACTTACCCAGTAAGGTGCAGGTAGAATTACTTCATCCCCTTCATTTACCAAGGCCATCATCATTTGTGCAAGAGATTGTTTTGCCCCTGTGGACAATACAATGCAATCTGCCGGATAATCTAGGTTATTATCTCTCTTAAATTTTGCAGATACAGCTTCTCTTACTTCTTGAAGTCCTGGTACAGCTGTATAATGTGAAAAATTATCATCAATAGCCTTTTTTGCAGCTTCTTTTATAAAATCAGGAGTGTTGAAATCAGGTTCTCCAAGGCTAAGACTAATTACATCTATACCTCTGTCTTTCATCTCTCTACTCTTACGAGACATCGCAATGGTTTGCGATTCTTCCATCTCTAGTACGCGCTTTGATAGCAATTGTTCCATGGTTCTATATTTTCCGCCACAAACTTATAAAATTAATAGCTGAAAATGATCAATAAGCACCATTTTCATCTGATTTATAAGGAGTTTTTTTCATACTACTTGACCCATTTGCTTTTTCTATTTTGAATTTCAATTTGAAAATATTAAAATCAACTAGTATTCATTTAACATTCAGCTTTTTGAATCCCAATTTTCAATTTCGTAAATTTACCTTTTAATAGGTATAAAAAATAAGTAATTCATATTTAGAACGGCCCTATCACCATGTTATTCAACTAGCTAAATTGAATAGGCTGGTCAAAAATTATGAAAAGAAACTTAATCCATATTATTATACCACTACTTCTGTATTCTTGCATCAGTTATTCCCCCTATGAAATAGATGTGGACGCGGGAGACCGCAACATGAATGATAAAAACATCCAACAGCTACAAAGCAACGGACGCACAGGAGATACTGCCGTCTTTGCATTTTTCGGGGATACACAACGTTTTTATGATGAAACAAATCGTATTGTTCAGCAAATAAATAAAGATCCAAGGGTTGAATTTACACTCATTTCAGGAGATCTTACTGATTTTGGTTTAAACTTAGAATTTGAAGAAATATTGGATGTTCTAAAAAGATTGAACACTCCTTTTCTAACTGTGATTGGAAATCATGATATCCTTTACAATGGGGAATTTATCTATCAGGAAATGTTTGGTGACCTCAACTATTCTTTCAAATACAAGGATTTCAAATTCATCATGATAAATACCAACAGTAGAGAATATGAATTCAATGGGAAAGTACCGAATATTGATTGGCTCAATCAAGAATTATCCGATACTTCTGATTATAAAAATGCCATTATTGTAAGTCATATAGCCCCTTTTGACCGAGATTTCGATTCAAATCTTGAAATTCCATTTGCTGAAACCCTGGTAGATTGGGATAAAACTATTTTATCACTTCATGGTCACAATCATACCTATTCTGAATACCAACCCTACCCCGGAGGGGTGACCTACTTAACCTCCTATTCTACCGGAAAGGGACATTATCTGATTGTGAAAATTTGGACGGATGGGTTTAGCTATGAAATAAAAAATATGAAATGAAACTGAAGGCCTTACTATATGGTTGTATATTTCTTATACAGATTAGTTTAGCACAATCCTACAAATTAAAAAAATGGATTGTGCCAGACCATTATAAGATCCATTTTGCAGGAGAAATCGGTTTTCTATCTGCCAGTGTGGGGAAAGATTTTTTGGACCAGGACCAACTTGAATTAGATTTATTTTTAGGCTTTCTCCCAAAAGAAATAGGTGGTGACGACATCACGACAGTTGCGCTGAAAACAGCCTATTTTCCATTCCAAATCAAATTAGATAATACGCCCTTAACCTTAGAGCCTTTTGGAATTGGATTGAATTTCTATCATTCCTTTGGCAGGAACTTAAATAAATATAGAGACCCCGATCTTTATCCTCCAAATTATTATTGGTGGATAATTGGAACAAGGATCTCCCCGTATATTAGTGGACGATTGGGTAAGACCATGAATGGTGAAAAACTAAAAAGTATCCAACTCTATTATGAAATTGGGGCTACTGATTTGTATATATTTTCATGGTATGAGAATCAAGAAAGTTTCCCTTTATATAAAATTTTCAATTTCAGCTTTGGCCTATCTTTTAAGTTCCACTAGGACAAACTTTAAACCCTTCTTCTCAATATTAAAAGAATACCAATAAGTACCAATAAAATATCAGCAACCATAAACCATAATGGGTGTGGTATATTATACAAGTTCATACTAGTAGCCAACAATACGATCCCTCCAACTATATATACAGGTAATTTGACACCTTCCCCAACCTTAAAAGCGACTAAACAACCTCCAAACACCCCTAAAAAATGTGCAAAAAGCACAGGAAGGAATTCTTCAAAAGGCATCAGTATTATATACTCAGCAAAAGCAGTAGCATCATATGGATCTAAATCCCCGGGAATAGGGAAAATAGCATGTCCAGCCGATTCGATAAGCAATATCAATATAAATGCGGTTAAAAAACCTAGTAAAATTGCCAAAAATGATTTCCAAAAGGAACCTTCATTTACATTCATAACGTTTTATAGATTATATTTAAAAAAAGGAGGGGAATTTTTGTTTAAAATAGTCATTATTTCCAAAATGATCAAATTTATGTCAGTACAGAACCTGAGAAGTATAACAAGTTAAAAAAAATACAATTCGTCTTAAAAGTGAAAAAAAATCATACGCTCCCAATCTAAATAGTTTATATTTGAGCTGTTTTAAAAATTAAATAAACAATGAAACACCCTCTTAGTCTTATTTTATTTCTTTTGATTACCGGCCAAATGATGGCCCAGTCAATTAAAGGATTTGTATATGAAAAGGAAACCGGAGAACCTGCATTATTTGCAAATGTAGTTTTAGATGAACTTGGTATTGGTACCTCAACCGATGTGAATGGTTTTTTCTCTTTTAATAAAATTGAAGCAGGTAACTATACCATTAAGGTTAGTTCTATTGGCTTTCAAGAATATTCTGAAAAAATCACACTGGCCAGTGGTAAAAGCCTTTCATTGAAATTATATATTTCTGAATCAAGTGAGGCTTTAAAAGAAATTGTGCTTTCGTCTAAGGCACAAGACAAAAAAACGGAGGTAAATATTTCCAAAATCAATATCACTCCAAAGAGCATCAAAAGAATGCCGAGTATAGGTGGTGAAGCAGATTTGGCGCAATATATCCAATCACTTCCAGGTGTAGTATTTACAGGAGATCAAGGTGGACAATTATATATCCGTGGTGGACAACCTGTTCATAACAAAGTACTCATGGACGGAATGGTCATTTACAACCCTTTCCATAGTATTGGATTCAATTCGGTATTTGATACAGAAATTATTAAAACTGCAGATGTATACACGGGTGGTTTCGGAGCGGAATATGGCGGTAGAATTTCTTCAGTTATCGATATTAAAACCAGAGACGGGAACAAAAAGAGAATTGCCGGGAATATCGGGATGAATACTTTTGGCTCTAAATTAAGTTTGGAAGGACCACTATCTAATAAGAAAGAACTATCCAATAGCACCTTTATATTGAGTGCTAAAACTTCCTATTTAGACCAAACCTCAAAATCTATATACTCGTATGCTAAGGATGATGAAAATGGTCTTCCTTTTAGTTATAATGACTTGTATGGTAAAGTAACCCTAGGTAGTAATACCGGAAGTAAATTCAGTCTATTTGGATTTAATTTTGATGACAAGGTAGATTATGCTACTCAAACCAATTTTGATTGGAATTCCAATGGATTTGGTGGGAATGCTTTCTTAGTATTGCCGAACTCCTTAACTATCTTGAATCTTTCATTTGCCTCTTCTACTTTCCAGATGAATCAAAACAATAGGGTATTAGACCAAGATGGTAATTATATCGATTCAGAGCCTAAAACAAGTGAAATCACTGACTTTGGATTTAATTTCAAACTAAAAAGAAAAGTTTCTCAAAACAGTTCATTTAGTGGAGGACTTCAATTTGGAGGTGGTAAAACCAGTTTTAACTACACCAATATTAATAGAGAAAAATTTGACATCTCTGATAATACCACTCGACTAGGATTGTTTGCCAAATATAAATACCATAATATCAGATGGGTTATTGAACCAAGTATTCGATTGAGCTCTTACTCTGAATTAGGTGAGTCTTTGATAGAACCAAGAATAGCTGTTAAATACAATGCTAATGAGAACCTAAGATTCAAAATGTCTGCAGGTATTTATTCTCAAAACCTAGTTGCAGCAAATAATACCAATGAAGTAATTAATTTATTCAATGGTTACTTATCCTCACCTTCCGATCTTCCAAGTAAATTCGATGGGGAAACAATTTCATCAGGACTTCAAAAAGCAAGACATATTATTGGAGGGTTTGAATTAGACCTAAGTGAGAATTTAGAAGTAAATGTAGAAGGGTATCTGAAGGATTTTTATCAATTGATCAATTTAAACCTTCAGAAATCTACTAGTGGATCTGATGCTTCTACTGCTACCGACTTCTTATATGAAAAGGGAGAGGCTTATGGAGTAGATTTTACCGCAAATTATAGAATAAAGAAATATGTCTTTGCTGCAACCTATTCATTAGGTTTTGTGGAGCTTCAAAATGAAACGACTACCTACCACCCAAATTACGATAGAAGACATACTATAAACCTGACAGGATCATACACCTTTGGAGAGCGAAACTCCTGGACTGTGGATGCGAGATGGAATTACGGTAGTGGATTTCCATTTGCACAAATTGGTGGTAACTACGAGTTGACTTCACTGGATGGTATTGGAAGTGACTATACTTCATCAAATGGAGAAGTAACTTCATATTACAAAGATTTGGATAGTGGTAGACTACCGGATTATCATAGGTTTGATGTTGCGGTTTCTAAAAAATATAAGTTTGGAAATAATCAGACCTTAGAGTGTAATATGAGTATTACGAACCTCTACAATAGAGAAAACATATTCTATTACGATAAAGATAAAAGAGAACGAATTGATCAGTTGCCAATTATTCCTTCATTAGGTGTCAACTGGGGATTCTAATCTTCTAAAACAAATAAAAAAAGCTATTCAGATTTGAATAGCTTTTTTTTTATCTCAAATTTACCAATTCGATAATTCCGCTTAGTAATTGAATTGCTAAATATATCTATTCAGCCAATTGTATAGAATTTCTTTTCCTGTTGGACTAAGAACAGATTCAGGATGGTATTGAATTCCTGTCAAATCGTATTCTGTACTTACAAAAGACATGATTGCATCTTTTGTTTTCGCGGTAACCTTTAAATGTTCCGGTAAGGAATCCGGATTTACTGCCCAGGAGTGATATCTTCCTACTTGAATATCTCCCTTCATATCTTTATACAATAAGGAAGAATCATCATACCAAGACAATTGACTTGACAAACCGTGTTTAACAAAGGCAAGATTATACAATTTCGCATCAAAAAATTCCGCAATAGCCTGCATCCCAAGACAAATACCTAAAATTGGTTTTTTATCATAATAGCATTCAATTACCTCCATTAACCTACCAGCATCCTTTGGTAAACCAGGACCGGGTGAGAGCACGATCAAATCGAAAGCTTGGAGCCCCTCAAGGTCCAGCTCATCATTTCTCATGACGGTTACCTCGGCCTCAACCTCCAAATAATGTTTCAAATTATAGGTGAATGAGTCGTAATTATCTACTAGAGCTATTTTCAACACAATTTTTTGAATTATATTTAGCAAAAATAATCATTGCATTTAAATGACCTATCTAGAAAGGAAGTCATTTTAGCACTAACATTAAATTATGAAAAAAATTATCACTTCAGATCAGGCTCCAAAACCAATAGGTCCATATAGTCAAGCGATCGCAATCGGCAACCAATTTTATTCTTCGGGAAATATTGCGATTAATCCAGCAACAGGTGAATTAGAAGTTGGAGAGATTCAAGCAGAAACGCGTTTGGTCTTAAATAATATGAAGGCGACAATTCTTGCGGCTGGTTTTTCAATGCAGGATATAGTAAAATGTACCATTTTCATTAAAGACATGAACCAGTTCAGCCTAATAAATGAAGTCTATGGTGAATACTTTAGCGAAAATCCACCGGCGAGAGAATGCGTAGAAGTAGCTCGCTTACCAAAAGATGTGAATATTGAAATTTCATGTATTGCCGTAAAAAACTAAAGACTGCTTTTAGCAGTCTTTTTTTTTTAATTAAGCATGTAATCGAATTCTAATTCTTTTGATTCGACAGGCATATATCCTGCAGCAAATTGTTTTAGAAATTCTACTGATTCATTGGAAGGCAATCTTTCGGATTGCATATCTATTTCCTTATTGATAGATTTTATTTCCTCGTTCACCCATTGTTCCAATAAATCAAAGTTCAAAGTAGAAAATTTATTCATACGTTATCAATTTTTAGTATCGTTTATATCCATAACGCATGAATTTTAAGTTTAGTATTTTAGTACATAAAATACTTATTCTCAAACTTTACCTATCGATTAAAACGACATTATGTTTTACAATTAATTTCCTCAAATTAATCAAAGCATATCTCATTCTTCCCAAGGCTGTATTGATACTGATATCGAAATGTTCTGCAATTTCTTTAAAGCTCATCTCATTATACATACGCATTACCAGAACTTGCTTTTGATTTTCGGGTAGGTACTGAATCAAATTCTTCAAATCTTCTGCAATTTGAAGGTCTATAATTTCCTTTTCCTTGGATTGGGACTCATCCCCTAGAACATCGAAAATATTAAATTCAGCATTCGGACGAACCAATGGCATTTTCTTCTGCCATCTGAAATGATCGATCACCAAATTGTGTGCTATACGCATTACCCAGGGAAGGAATTTCCCTTCTTCATTGTATTTTCCCTTTTTTAAGGTCTTAATAACCTTAACAAAGGTATCCTGAAAAATATCATGTGACAGGGCTTCGTCTCTTACTTTTGAAAAAATGTAGTTGAAAATTTTGCTCTTATGTCTTTCAATAAGAATTGAAATCGCGTATTGATCCCCTTTGATAAAGTTGCTCACCAGCACTTTATCTGCCAATTGAATAACAGCCATAATCTACTTTGCTTAAAAAAAATTAAAAAAATGTTTAGTAAAGTAGAGCTGTTTCGATAGGCTTTGTAGTTTATGTTTGACTGATACTTAGTGTATCAATTATTGAACCAAATATACATATAATTAGGAAATAGCAAAATTTTTCTTTGTTAATTGAGAATAAATCAAATGTACTCTTTTACCAAAAGGAACTTAATTCATCCTCCATAATCCTATGGATGGCATACTAATTCGGAATCAAATCTTAAATCAATTTATAAAATAAAGACTTAACACCCTTTATGTTAAATAGCCTAAAAAACGTGGTATACAGCTCCATTCTCCTTGATATTTCTATAGTGAATTCGTACTTTGCGGTGAATTTTTTAAAGTAAATATCATATTATAGGGCATTAAAAATTAACTAATACATTCACCCACTTTAGTTTAACTTTTTTTAACTGCTAATTGAACTCACTAGCTAAACAAAAACTTTTATGTTTGCGTTTAGAGTTTAAATCACATTATGGAAACAGTAGATATACGTTCGATCAACGAAAAGATAAAAGAGGAAAGTGCATTCATAGACACTTTAACCATGGAAATAAACAAGGTTATCGTTGGACAGAAGCACATGGTAGAAAGATTGCTTATTGGTCTTTTAGGATCAGGACACATTCTATTGGAAGGGGTACCGGGTTTGGCAAAAACATTGGCCATAAAAACATTATCGGAGGCCATCCATGGAAGTTTCAGTAGAATTCAGTTTACGCCTGACTTGTTACCATCTGATGTTATTGGTACGTTGATTTATAATATGCAGCAGAACGAATTTGCTATAAAAAAAGGTCCCATATTTGCGAATTTTGTCCTCGCCGATGAAATTAACAGAGCTCCTGCAAAGGTGCAAAGTGCATTATTGGAGGCAATGGCAGAAAAACAAATTACAATTGGAGATGAAACATTTAAGTTAGCTGAACCATTTTTAGTATTGGCTACTCAAAACCCAGTTGAACAAGAAGGTACCTATCCCCTACCGGAAGCTCAAATGGACCGTTTCATGTTAAAAACTGTAATTACCTATCCACTTCAGGAAGATGAAAGAGCTATCATGAGAGCTAATCTAAATGGAGACTGGGGAAAAGTTAATCCTGTAGTTAGTGTGGAAGAAATCCTAAAAGCCAGAGAATCCATTAAGGAGGTTTATATGGATGAAAAAATTGAGAATTATATTTTAGATATCGTTTTTGCTACTAGATTTCCGGAAAAATACAGCTTAGATAAATTAAAACCTTTAATCAGTTTTGGTGCTTCTCCAAGGGGTAGTATCAATCTTGCTACTGCTGCTAAGGTATATGCTTTTATTAAACGAAGAGGATATGTTATACCTGAGGATGTAAGAGCCATATGCCATGATGTATTAAGACATAGAATAGGTATTACCTATGAGGCGGAAGCCGAAAACATCACTTCAGAAGATATCATCAATGAGATTCTTAACAGCGTAGAAGTACCTTAGGATTCAATTCTCGGTAAGAAAACGAATCACTAATAACTGGTTATTATAACATGCAGACTACAGAACTTTTAAAGAAAGTACGTAGAATAGAAATCAAAACAAGACGTCTTTCAAATCATATTTTCTCAGGAGAATACCACAGTTCCTTCAAAGGAAGGGGTATGTCTTTTAGTGAGATCAGAAGGTATGAACCAGGAGATGATGTTCGTGATATTGACTGGAATGTAACGGCCAAATTGAACGAACCTTATATCAAAATATTTGAAGAAGAAAGAGAGTTGACCTTGATGCTTATGGTGGATATATCAGCATCGGGACATTTCGGTACGCAGGTTCAGGATAAAAGAGAAACTATCACTGAATTTTGTGCTGTACTTGCCTTTTCTGCTATGCAAAATAATGATAAAGTAGGTGTCATTTTCTTCTCTGATCAAATTGAAAAATACATCCCTCCTAAAAAAGGAAAAAGCCATGTCCTGCGTATCATTCGCGAATTGATAGAAATAGAACCTGTCAATCGAGGGACCAATATTTCAGAGGCCATCAAATTCCAAATTAGTGTGATGAAAAAGCAATGTATCAGCTTTCTAATCTCTGATTTTATGGATGACAATTATCTGAAAAATTTACAAATAGCAGGAAGGAAATATGACCTTACCGGTGTCCGAATTTTTGACAGGCATGAGGAGAAAATGCCCAATATTGGTCTTGTTCAAATGGTAGATAAGGAAAGTCAAGAAGCTGTTTGGGTGGATACAGCCAGTAAAAAAGTTAGAAATAATTACCAAAAATGGTATGCTGAACACCAATCCTATTTTAAGGATGCCTTTATGAAGAGTGGAGCCGGTACGATCGAATTGAGGACAGATGAATCCTATGTCAAAAAACTAATGGAATTCTTTAAACGCAGATAATCTATTTTGAAAAAGTATTTAGCCATAAAAATAGTACTCCTATTAGCATTTCTTATGACCTCTGTAACTAAAGCAGAGCGTGTTCAAATAGGAGCAACTGCGAGTACTGATAGTATTTTGATCGGAGGGCAATTTGCCTATCGAATCGAAGCTAAAATGATTCCAGAGCAAAATTGGCCCATTCTTACCGACAGCATAGGCCCTTTTGAAATTGTCGAAATCAAAGCCTACGAAATACTAAGTGATAACCCTATCCATATTCGTCAGGATTTTATTTTAACCCATTTCGATACAGGAAAATTCACCTTACCCCCTACCGTATTTACCTATGGTGAGGATAGCCTTTTCACTAAAAAGTTTGAGGTTTCTGTAGTAGGGATTCCGTTACAGCAAGAGAATGCCCTTTTCGGCATCAAAGAACCTATTGATATTCCATTTGGTTGGGATGATTGGAAGTATTATCTACTTTATGGATATGGCTTTTTCGCTATACTAGGACTAATCATCTTGATAGTCGAAAGAATAAAAAGAGGAAATAACGTTGAACAGGCCCCTATTCAATTAGTACCTGCCCATATTATTGCCTTAGGAGAACTTGAAAGCCTTAAAACGAAAGAACTTTGGCAACATGATCTCATCAAACAGTATTATAGTGAACTATCCGATATATTAAGAAACTACATCGAGAATAGATTTAATATACTCGCAATGGAATCCACAACGGATGAAATTAACCTAGACCTTAAAGATATTTTGGAATCAAATGATAGGGATCTGTTAAATGAATTTTTATCTACCGCAGATTTGGTCAAGTTTGCTAAAGGTACTCCTGGTGAATCATCTAGTGATTATTATATGGAAGTAGTAAAGCGGTTTGTATTGAAAACAAAGTTGGAAGAAATACTTAAAGAGGACTAAATTGGAAGATTATATATTTGAAAATCCTGCTTTTTTGAATCTCTTAATACTTATCCCTATTTTAATTTTGGGGTATTATTTAAGACGAAAACAATGGTTCCCGACTATGGGCCATTCAGCTGCCTCAAAGTTCGGTAAGCCAAACTGGAAAAGTTACTTTATTCATGTACCTTTTCTTTTAAAAGCTTTGGCTTTTGGATTGCTTATCATCGCTTTAGCAAGACCACGTACTTCAAGTGAATCTGTGGAGAGCATTACAAAAAGTGGAATTGATATCGTATTAGCGATGGATGTCTCTACCTCTATGAAAGCTTTAGATTTTAAACCTAACAGACTAGAAGCAGCAAAAAATATTGCCATTGACTTTGTAGACGGAAGGACTAGTGATAGAATTGGAATTGTAACCTATGCAGGTGAGAGTTTTACCCAATGCCCTATTACATCCGACTATAAGCTGGTTAAAAACATGCTTCAGGATATTCAATTTGGTCTGATTGAAGATGGTACCGCCATTGGTATGGGGATGGCAACTGCTGTATCTCGATTAAAGGATAGTAAAGCAGATAGCAAGGTAATTATCCTACTTACCGATGGAGAAAACAATCAGGGACAAATAGATCCTTATATGGCTATAGAGTTGGCTCAGGAATTTGGTATAAAAGTCTATACTATTGGTGTTGGGAAACAGGGTAAGGTACCCTATCCCGGAGTTGGATTTGGAGGAAGGAAAATCATTCAACAGTTGGATTCCAAAGTGGATGAAAAACTCTTAAAAGAAATAGCAGACAGAACTGGGGGACACTATTTTAGAGCCACCAATAATGAAAAGCTATCGGCTATATATGAGCAAATTGAATTACTGGAGAAAACAGAAATACAAGAGTTTAAATACGTATCATACGAAGAGAAATTTAGGCCATTTGTACTAGTTGCTTTCGCACTTTTACTCCTTATTCCTGTCTTAAAGTTTACCGTTTTAAAAGGTATAAATTAAATGTTTGAATTAGACAAAACAATATATTTCGGACTATTCATATCCTTTGTTTTAATACTAGGGCTGTATACCTATTTCCGTATTTGGCATAAGAAAAGAACTAAACTTTTTGCCGATGCCCATTTATGGAAACAATTGTCCGACAATACATCCAGTCGAAAGGAAGGAATAAAACTGGTAAGCCTTTTATGTATACTTACTGTTTTAATAATTGCCTTGGTAAACCCATTAATTGGATCCAAACTTAAAACGGTAAAACGCGAAGGTGTAGATATCGTTTTCGCCATAGATGTATCCAAAAGTATGTTGGCGGAGGATATCCTTCCTAATAGGTTGGAGAAATCAAAAAGAATTGTTTCTGAATTGATCAATGAATTGGTTTCCGATCGAATTGGGATTGTAGTATACGCTGGGAACGCTTACCCTCAATTACCATTAACTACCGACTATAGCTCTGCAAAATTATTTCTAAAAAATGTAGATTCTGATTTAGTACCCAGGCAGGGTACTGATCTAGGGAGTGCCATTGATATGTCTTTAGATTACTTCAAAAACGTTACTGAGAAAAAAAATCAATGTATTTTGGTTTTTTCAGATGGTGAAGACCATGAAGCAGGAACCATAGAAGCTGCCAAAAGAGCATCCGAAAAGGGAATCATTGTAAATACTATAGGAGTAGGTACCCTCGGGGGGAAACCAATTCCCATTAGAAAGGATGGAGAAATCATCGGATACAAAAAAGATAGAAACGACCAAGTTGTAGTCACTAAACTGGATGCAGCGGTTTTACAAAAAATAGCCGCCTTAGGCGATGGTTCTTTTATAGATGGATCCGATACTGAAGAAGCCGTAGAAAAAATAAAGGATCTATTGGGTGATATGGAGAAAAATGAAACCGAAACGGAACAGTTTTCAGATTATGAAGACCAATTCCAGTGGTTTTTAGGCATTGCTTTAATTATCCTATTTTTGGACATGCTTCTTTCAGAGAGCAAAACAAAATGGATTCGAAAACTGAACTTGTTTGGAGATGAATAAGTATACTATATTTTATGTGACATTTTTTATCCTTTTGATTTGGAATGTCAAACCCGTGGAGGGACAGGAATTGGACCGCTCATTAATACGAGAGGGAGTGTCTTTATTCAAAGATAGTTCATTTGTAGAAGCAGAAATTGCCTTTAGAAAAGCCTATCAGGAGAATAAAACGGATACCGCTGCTTTTAATATTTCTACGAGCTTACATGCTCAGGAAAGATATGATGAATCTATTGCTGAATTGGATCGGTTAATTACCAATACATCTGACAAAATCTTAAAATCTCAAGCCTATTTTAATAAAGGAAATGCCTTGGTTAGATTAGAGAAGTTGGAGGAATCCTTAGAAGAATACAAAAATGCGCTAAGAAACAACCCTGCAGACCACGCAGCCAGATACAACTATTTGATGGTTAAGCGATTGCTTGAACAACAGCCACCACAGCAAAATCAAGATCAGAACCAGGATCAGGATCAGGATCAAAATAAAGATCAGGACAAGAATCAAGACAAGAAAGATCAGGGTGATAAGGGTGATAAGGAGGACGAAGAGAAAGAGGACGAAGACTCTTCTAAAGATCAAGGAGATGACCAGGAAGACCAGGATCAGGACAACAAGGATGGTGATCAGGGTGACGAAGGTGATCAAGAAAAGGATCAGGATCAACAAAATGATGGTAATCAACCTAAAGAAGGTGAATTATCCAGAGAGGACGCTCTTCGCTTATTGCAAGCTCTAGAAGAGGCAGAAGAAAAAACTCAGGAAAAGGTTAAAGCCAAAAAAATCAAAGGTGGAATACGAACCAATGAAAAAGACTGGTAATGAAATTAAAACTATATAACACATCACATATATTCAAGGTCTTCCCCTTGTTGTTTCTCCTATTGAGCATGACTGCAATGGGACAAACTAAATTCATTGCTAAAAGCTCAAAATTTAAGGTAAAAAAGAACGAGCGATTTCAGATCAGTTACCAGCTCAATAATTCTGGTAAAAACTTCTCTGGACCTGATTTTAGAGATTTCCACGTCCTGGGCGGTCCAAATCCCAGCACCTCAGTAAGTATTATAAACAATAGAAGAACGAGTAACACTTCCTATAGTTATATTTTGAAACCCAAACGACTTGGGAAATTTACTATAGGATCAGGGTCCATAGAACTTGATGGTCAAAAAATTAGCTCGAATACACTGACTATACATGTTGTTGAGGGTAAGACAGATGATGAAATTGCTGTATCACAACTAAAGGATGATATATTCATACGCGTAATTTTGGATAAAAATTCAGCTTTTCAAGGTGAACAATTGATAGCAAGTTATGTGCTCTATTTTTCTGAAAACATTCAAAATATTGATTTGGACAAGGTTCCTTCATTAAAAGGTTTTTGGCAAAAGGATCTGGAGCTAAATCAAAAGCAAAGACTTGGTCAGGTAGAATTTAAAGGAAATAACTATCAAACCTATATCCTGAAAAAGAGCATCATCATTCCTCAAAAATTCGGTAAACTTATCCTGGATCCTATGGAGGCAACCTTGCAGGTTAGCCTTCCTACTAAGAGAAGAGATATGTGGGGAAGATGGATAACTAAACGTCAGGACATGCTAGTAAAAAGCCCTGCCAAGGAAATTCAAATCAAACCACTCCCACTAGAAGGCAAGCCAGCTAACTTCAATGGTGCCGTAGGTAATTTCGCCATACAAAGTAATTTGACTGGAGATTCTATCAATACCAATGAAACAGTTTCTCTGAATATTACCATAAATGGAGTTGGTAACCTTCCCTTATTTAAAATCCCGAATTTAAAATCTATTCCAGACATTGAGGCTTATGAGCCAAAAAGTGCAGACAAATTAAAATATAGAACATCCGGAATCAATGGTAAAAAGGAGGACCAATATATTTTAATACCAAGACATAAAGGTACGTATACTATACCGGGATTTGAATTCAGTTATTTCAACCCTGGTAAGAAACAATACGTACAGCTTTCCACTCAGGATTACCAATTAAAAGTTGGAGGAAATGGGATAGGTCAAAACCAACAGATCATCACTAGCATACATAAGGAAAATGTTGATTTCATTGGTAAAGATGTACTATTTATAAAATCAAGTAGTGTTTTTACTAAAGGCAAAGAGGGATTATTTAATCGTTCAACATTCTTCCTTTGGTGGTTAAGTCCAATTCTACTAGCCATTTTGGTCTATTTATTCAAGATTTTTGTTTTGGATAAGGAACAGGATGAAAAAGCCTTGAAAATAAAAAAGGCAGGTAGAAAAGCTTTAAAAAAACTAGATCTTGCCAAAAGCTTTATCAAAAAACAGGACAGTAAGACCTTTTACATCTATAACCTAGAAGCATTATATGAGTATCTAAGAGAAAAATTGGATGTAGATATTTCAGATTTTCAGTTGGATGAAATAAAAAACACTTTGATTCAGAAGCAGGTTCCCAATGAATTAGTTGTCGAACTTGAATCGATTATTGAGAATTGCCAAATCGCGAACTATGGTGCTTCACCATCAAGTTCTTCAATGGAAGCAGATCTTATAAAGTCGAAGGATATAATCACCAAATTAGAAAACCTATTATGAGAATCTTAGCCATACTTTTTTGTATTCTACTTCCTTTTTCAGGAATTGGCCAAGATGCCAATTCAAGTTTTCAATTGGGTAACAAAGCCTATGAACAAAATGAATTTAAAGAAGCCATCACACACTATGAATCAATCCTAAATCAAGAATTAAACTCCTTTGAGCTTCATTATAATCTAGGGAACGCCTATTTCAAAAATCAGGAAATTGGAAAGGCTATTCTTCATTATGAGAAGGCCTTTAAGATCAATAATGAGGATGAAGACCTCAATTTTAACTTGGACTTCAGTAGAAGTTTCATTGTCGATCAAATTGAGGAATTACCCAGGCCTACAGTACTAAAATGGTGGTCCCAATTTAAAACAAATTATAGCCCAAACTTTTGGGCAAAATGGGCATTAATCCTGGTAGGGATCTTCTCAATTATCATATTGATAAGGATTTTCACACATTCCAAAGCTGGAAAAAAAGTGACTTTTGCATTGGGTTTGCTGAGCTTTTCAATCAGTGTATTTTTTCTTGCCATGAGTTATATCAGTGATATGGCGGTAAAAAGAGAAGCCATATTAATACACACAAATACGAACATTAAAAATGCACCATCTGAAAATGCGGAGAGCTTATTCATTTTGCACGAAGGGGTAAAAATGCAAGTTCTAGAACAGCTAAATGACTGGCAAAAAATCAAACTTTCCGATGGTATGATAGGCTGGTTACCAATTTCCGATATTGAAGAAATATAGATCTATTTCCACACAGGAATAAAAATATCGCAACTCATTATTTTACAACAACTTAAGGCGAGAAATTCAGGTAATTTCACTAAATTTGAATGTATATCTTTTACTTTTTAAAGGCAATTAGGAAGTAGGATATATAGGCACAGTATGTATACAAATTATCCTAATACTTTCGTTATGAAAAAACAAGTTGGAATATGGGTAGATACAAAAAAGGCGGTAATTATTTCACTTAAGGAAGATAAGACTTCAATCAAGACAGTCCCTTCAGATATTACCACTAGAGAACGATTTGAGGGTGAAACAAACCAAATGGGAAAATTCGGTGAACAATCACTCAACCAAGAAAAACATAAAAACAACCGATTCAAAAATGAAGAACGTCAGTTCTTTAAAGAAATACTTTCTTCTGTAGCTATGGTAGATGACATCGTTCTATTTGGACCGGCTTATGTAAAAAGACACCTGGAAAAAGAAATTAGAACCCATAGGGAAATTTCAAGTAAACTTCTAGATGTGGTTACCACCGATAAAATGACCAAAAATCAAATGACTGAATGGGTAAATAATTATTACCATTAGGCCATTTAATACATGCTATCTACTTAACAGATTTAGATTAATGCAGTGACTAATATTACAGCAAGGGGTTCTTTGTTGTTCCAATAATTCCCCTTAAAACTTATTCTTTTCCTTCAATCTTTACTTTTTACGATATACCGCTCATTTTCCTTTCTCATTCTCCACTGCTTTAATGCATAAATTATTACTTTTGTGGGTTCAGATTAAGCAATAAATCCCAAGGGAATGAAAATATCATATAACTGGCTAAAAGAGTATCTAAAGACGGACAAAACTGCAGATGAACTATCTGTAATTTTAACCGACTTAGGACTTGAAGTAGAAGGAGTTGAAAAGATCGAATCTGTAAAAGGAGGGTTAGAAGGACTTATCGTTGGTCATGTAATGACTTGCGAACAGCACCCAAATGCAGACCGATTACGCGTGACTACTGTAAACTTTGGTACGGATGAAAATATCCAAGTGGTATGTGGAGCACCCAATGTTGCAACAGGACAAAAAGTTGTTTTAGCACCAGTAGGAAGCGTTTTATATCCAGCGGATATGGAAAAACCTTTAAAGATTAAAAAAGGTAAAATCCGTGGAGAAGTATCCTTGGGAATGTTATGCGCCAGTGATGAACTTGGATTAAATGGAGATCATAGTGGAATTATGGTGCTTGATGAAAGCCTTGTTCCTGGAACGCCTTTAAAGGAGGTATTAAATGTTTCAAATGATTATTGCATCGAAATAGGATTAACGCCAAATCGTGCAGATGGAATGTCTCATATTGGGGTTGCAAGAGATCTAAAAGTATATTTGGATTTCTATTCACAAGAATACGCATTCGAAAAGCCAGCCGTTAACGAATCACATGGGACGTCTTTGGATGAGTATCCTGTAACTATTGAATCTGAGAATTGTATTCGTTACGCTGGAATTTGCCTTGAAAACTTGACCATTTCTGATTCACCAGATTGGTTGAAGAAAAAATTAAAGACTATTGGAATTGAGCCAATAAACAATGTAGTAGATATTACAACCTACGTACTACATGAAACTGGTCAGCCTTTACACGCTTTTGATTTATCAAAAATTGAAGGAAATAAAATAGTAGTCCGACAAGCAACAGAAGGTGAAAAGTTAATTACACTGGATGAAGTCGAAAGAACACTAAACTCCGATCACATGGTTATTTGCAATGCCCATAATCCAATGTGTATTGCCGGTGTATTTGGAGGAAATCATTCTGGAGTAACCGATCAAACAACTGCTATATTCCTGGAATCAGCATATTTCAAACCAGTTTCAGTTAGAAAGACAGCTAAAAACTTTGGTTTAAATACGGACGCTTCCTTCCGATTTGAAAGAGGTATTGATCCAAATACAGTTACTTGGGCGCTTAACAGAGCCGTTGACCTTTTCATTGAAATTTGTGGTGCTACCATTACTTCAAAAGGATCAGACCATTACCCTTCTCCTATCGATAATTTCACTTTTGATTACAGTATTGAAAAAGGAAATGCATTGATTGGGAAAGACATTTCTAAAGAGGATATTGTCAAAATTTTGACGCTGCTTGAAATAGAAATTTCTTCGGACAATGGAGATATCCTTGCCTTAAGCGTACCTCCATATAGAGTAGATGTTCAACGTCAGGTAGATATCGTTGAGGAAATAATGCGTGTTATAGGCTATAACAATATTGAAATTCCTGAACTCTTCAATGCTGCAGTGGAACATATAGATGGAATTGCGCCATTAAATATCGAGAACATTGTTGGTGAACAATTGACTTCCCTAGGATTTCATGAAGCCATGAACAATTCATTGAGCAAAGTTGCTTACCGTTCCATATTGGAAGAGAATAAAGAAGAGAATGAGGTAGTCATGTTAAATCCACTAAGTCAGGATTTACTATTAATGCGTCAATCACTTCTCCCTGGCCTCCTTGAATCACTGTCTTATAACATTAATAGACAACAAGGAAATATACGTTTGTTTGAGTTCGGGAAAAGCTACCATAAATTTAGTGAAGGATATGTAGAGAATAGACACCTCTCTATCATAGCGACTGGAAATACCCAAAATGAAAACTGGCTGAGACCAATAGAAAAAATTAGTTTTTTCCAAGTAAAAGGAACGGCGGAAGCTATTCTTAAAAGATTGGGATTAAAATCCAGAACAAAACTTAAAGCTTGTACAGATTCTTGTTTCCTTGACGGAATTAGCTATTATGTTAAGAAAAAGGAAGTATTAAAAATAGGTATACTAAAAGGAAGCCTGACTAAGCAATTTGATATCAAGCAAGAAGTAATATATGCCGAATTTAACTGGGATACTATTTTGCAAATTCTACAGGATAAAATCTTGTTTGCAGATATTCCAAAATTCCCGGCAGTAAAAAGAGACCTTGCTCTACTGGTTCAAGATGCGGTACAATACGTAGATTTGGAAAAAGTAGCCAAAGAAGTAGACAAGAAATTGCTGAAGGAAATCGATTTATTTGACGTTTATACGGGGGATAAATTACCAAAAGGAACCAAATCTTATGCGATGAGTTTCGTCTTTCAACACCCTGAAAAGACGCTTACCGATAAGATAGTTGATCAGGCGATCAAAAAGATTTATCAAGCCTTAGAAAGTAAATGTAATGTAAGCTTACGAGAAGGTAGTCTAGGATAGAAGTTTCCCTTTTGGGAACTTTACATTTAAAGGACAAGTATCCCAAAGGGTACTTGTCCTTTTTTATTTTGCATAAAAGCCCTTCCAGATGGAAGGGCTTTTAAATTCTTCAAATTGAAGAATTTGGGATTTCGGCGTTAAGGCCTACGAGATAGCAAAGCGAGCGGAAACTCACTTTTGAAAAAAGAAAAAAGAAATATTTTAATACTAGCACTAAGATACGCAACTGTTATCCTTTCTGTAAGGAATCGTATTGGACAATTCTATAGACAATTCTAAAAGCTACTTAAAAGTGATTAATAGACAGGTAAAGGCTCTTAGGATGTCCATGAATCATTGTTGATGCTCTAAAAAAATTAAGGTCGCACCTTTTTATGGGTGCAACCCTAAACTAGTATAGAACAAAGCGACCAATAAAGACTAAGGAGAGAATTGAAAAAATAAGAGAAGAAAAAAGAAAGCCCTTAGCGATTTGATCTGAAACAAATGTAGCAGATATTACAATTGAACTATCATTTCTGACAGGACAGAATCATAGACAAAATGTCTACCTCCTATCTATAAAGGATTTAGAAATGAACTGTCCATATTTATGTCATCAAAAATACCTTCAAGCTATACCGTAAATACTACAATATTTACAATCTAAATACACCAATGCCAGATATTAATGAATCAAACATAAATCTGAGCGGCTATCCCTTAAAACAGTACGCTAATAATAAGGATGGAGTTCTCAGTGTACATAAAAAGATCAATCCTTAATATAGCAACTGCCGATCCTTTAATTTAAAGGCAAAAAAAAAGGTCACACTAAGTGCGACCTATTAAATGTATTTTAGAACAAAGAAAAAACAAAAGAACTTTAAAGCTAAAAAAGTAGAAATCAGAAAGCAGAAAATTGAAAGGCTTAGCTTTATTGTCTGATACAAATCTAGACCAAAATGTCAGGATCAAAAACTTTTTACTAGGACAGAAGGATAGACAAAGTAAAAAACAGCTCGAATACCCTATAAACAAAGGATTTAATAACTGAACAATATCACAAATAACTTATTTGGGACAAAAACATGGACAAAGCCTAATTATTTAGAAATCAAGAATATACTCCGAAAGATCCTCTTCTTCTAAATTCAATTTTTTCTTTAATCGGTACCTTGCCTTACGAACACTCTCTGGTGAAATTGCCAGTAATCCGGCGGTATCATTTATGGATAGGTTTAACTTACTTACCATAAATAGTTTTATCTCACTCTTGGTCAAGGAAGGATGTTCAAATTTCAGTTTGACAAAAAATCCACGATAAACCATATCGAACAACTTTTTGAACTCATCCCAATCTTCACTGGTTAATATTCTAAATTGGATCAATTCATTCAGGTGGTCAATCTTTTCATCTCCTACATCTTCTGTAGTCTTTATTTTATCCAACTCAAGTCCCAAAGATTGAATTTGAACGTTCTTTTTAATTATGTTTTGAGTAAGCTTCTTTAGGTTGTTTTTATTCAATTCCAAATCCGTCAGCGCCGTATCTAACTCTTGTTGAGCCAAATCTTTTTTCGCTTCCATCAATGTATATTCTTTTCTCAACAATAATTTATTCTTTCGAATATTCAAATACAATAAGAATACTAAACAGAATATCAATAATGCGATAATCAAGGTATAGGTATTCTTTGTTTGAGAAAATTGCCATTGCTCCTTATAGAATAGTTTATCCAATTCTGTTTTTTGAAGATCGTAACTGGCTTGTACATCAGTAATACTATTCAGCTGTTGTAAGCCATATAATGAATCAATAAGGACCTTGTATCGTTCCAATTGGGTAATGACCTTTTCATGATCCCCCATAACGGTATAAATATCCTTCAATAAAGAGCGAATCTTCAATTCTTCATGAATGGAGGAGAAATCTGAAAGACTCTTCCCTGCTAAAAATAAACTATTTTCAGCCTCCATTAACTGGTTTGAAGCCACTTGAATTTCAGCCATTTTCACCATGGCGTGCACCTTCATCCTATTGTCTTCATCATTGGCGAAGTACTTAAATGCCCATTCCACATCTGAAATGGCTTTTATAGGATCACCTTTCTTTTCATGTAGGTCTGCATACATTAAAAATGAACTTCCCAATCCAATATTATCCGCTAAACCTTTTCGAATTCTAATAGACTTTTTTAAATACTTTTCAGCTTTAGAAAAATTCAGTTGATCTACATTCAATCTAGCTTGAAAATAGTAGGCATCTGAAAGTAGTACAGAATCATTTTGTGATATCGCATACTCAAATGACTCTCTAAGAAAAGAACTTGCTTTATCCGTTTGCCCAAGGGACAAGTATATTTTACCAATTTGATTATAGATAGCCGAATAATTGCTATCATGTCTGGAAACACTTTCTAAAAGTGTTTTGGCCTTTAGCGCAAAATCTAAACTTCTATCAAAATCACCTCTTGCAAAATACACATGAGATAAGGCAAGGTAAGAGCTCCCTAACCCCTTATCATTGGCAGTTAACCGGTATATTTCTACCGACTTCAAAAGGTGAATCTGAGATAAATCTAAAGCATATATATCTAATAAGGTTTCCCCAAGTTTCAAGTAATAATTTGCGCGAGATTCCGCGTTTTCAAGGTGAGCAAAATGAATATTGGACAACTTCATGATGTCCATTATATCACTTCTGTTAGGGTTGGCTTTGATGGACAGTAGTTTTAGATTCAATAAATCTAAACATAACTCATGCTTATCCAGCTTTACAGCTTCATCATAATCTACATTGACCAATTGAACAACATTGTGTTTCTTATCCTTAACTGCTTTTCGGAGTTTTTCCAAATCAGTAGCAGAAAGGTTGTAAGCACAGAAAATGGATAAAACAAAAGATATCCTAAAAAAGTCCAAAAGTCTTATCCTTTGGAAACTAGAAAAAATTGAGGAATTGAAAAATGCCATTCGGTATAATTAAACCACCTAATTGAAATAAATTAATCGATGACTCCAGATCCAACCAGTTCATCATTTAAATACCATGCAGCAAATTGCCCTTTAGCAATTCCCCTTTGCATGTTATCGAATATCAAATAAAGATAATCATTTTTTTGAAACAGCTGTACTGCTTCCAACTCTTGTCTATATCTAATACGGGCTTTATAACTAATGGTCTCTCCGTCTTTAAGCTTTAATGCAGGTTGAATCCAATGAATATCTTCATTCTTAATTTTCAATCCCCAACGGTACAATCCCGGATGATTAGTTCCTTGACCTGTATAAACAATATTCTCTACAGTATCTGTACCTAATACAAATAAAGGCTCAGGTTTCCCTCCGATACTTAATCCTTTTCTTTGCCCAATTGTAAAATAGTGGGCACCTGTATGAACGCCAATCGATTCCCCTGCATTAGCAGATAGATTGAATTCTGCCGTAAGCATATCCAAATGTTGATCCAGGTTTTCAGGTAGTCTTAATGGAACATGATTAAACAATTCACTTCCTTTGGTTATTTCGATTACCTTTCCTTCTTTTGGTTTTAATTGTTGTTGAAGGAAATCAGGCAACTTTACTTTACCTATAAAACACAATCCTTGAGAATCTTTCTTCTCGGCAGTCACCAAATCCAATTCAGCAGCTATGGCTCTTACTTCTGGTTTCTGTAAATGACCTACCGGAAATAATGCCTTACTCAATTGATTCTGATTCAACTGACACAAGAAATAGCTTTGATCCTTATTATTATCAACACCCGCTAATAAATGATGAACTTCTTCACCATCTACCATTGTTGTTTCTTTTCTACAATAATGCCCTGTAGCCACAAAATCAGCTTTCAGTTGCATGGCTGTTTCTAAGAAAACATCAAATTTAATTTCTCTATTACACAAAATATCAGGGTTTGGTGTTCTACCTTCCTGATACTCTTTGAACATATAATCTACTATACGCTCCTTATATTTTTCACTAAAATCAATAACCTGAAAAGGTATATCCAACTTTTCGGCAACAGCCATGGCGTCATTACTATCTTCTACCCATGGACAATCATTGGAAATGGTTACCGATTCATCATGCCAATTACGCATGAAAATACCGATCACTTCATATCCCTGCTCCTTAAGTAGATATGCTGCAACACTCGAATCTACTCCTCCTGAAAGTCCTACTACTACTCTTTTCATTTGATCATTTAATTTATCGAATCCTATTATCTGAATTCGCTCCAATGAATTTCCTGCAAAGTTACTCAATTTTTAGTAACACAGCGTCTCGTGAAAAAGTCAAAGGAGAATTGATTTTACCATGGTATACCTTCAAAAAAAAGGATGCCTTTCTTAAAGCATCCTTTTTTTAAACTATATGAATTAAATATCCTGGCTAGGATTTTGCCAATTTATTTTTTCTTCGTTTCCATACATTCCATCCTAGTACAATTGCTAAGAAATAAAAGAAATAGGATGTAGGATCTCCTTCACCATGTATCACAGTGAACATTCTATTCCAACGTATTTTTTTGAAAGGATTTAACCAACTCTCGTATGGATCTGTACTTAACCAGTTGAAAATTGGTTTACCCACAATGTGATTGTCTGGAACAAACCCCCAGAATCTGGAATCCAAGGAATTGTGCCTGTTATCTCCCATCATCCAGTAATAATTCATTTTGAAGGTATAGGAATTCGTCAATTCACCATTGATGAAAATTTCTTCTCCTTTTACTTCCAACTCATTACCTTCATAATCTGTGATGATATCACTATAAAATGGTAGACTATTGGCATCCAGCTGAACTGATTTACCCATCTTCGGAATATAAATAGGTCCAAAATTATCTATATCCCAACCATGATCTACATCCTTAGGAAATACAGCCTTACCCCTTTGATTTTGATCTTTTTCAGTAGGTGTAATACTTACTATAATTTTTGATAGTTTTTCCAATGCAGCTTTAGACTCATCCGAAAGCGTAGCATAAATTTCTTTCTTTGGATACGGAGCATACTTAACACCAAGCTGCTGAAAATAGCTAGCATCCATCCCTTTTAGGGTCGTTTCAATTTCGAAAACATTATTTTTATTAGGAACAGGCTTCATCCCTCTTATTTCAGGATGTTGGCTCAAATACCTCAATTGTTCATTAGACTGAAAGGAAACTCTGTAATACCTAAAAGCATCCGTAATGTCATTTTCAATCAGAAAGTCAGGAGTTAAAGCCTTCGTGCTTTTTACGATATAGCTAAACTGCTGTTTTGCTCTATCTTCTAAGGCTTGCTTTTTACCATTTATATAAACTATTTGATTCTTTATTTCTAAGCTATCACCTGCTATACCGATACAACGTTTCACATAGTGTGTCTTCTTATCAAAGGGCATGTTTTCAAACATATCATCTTTAGGATAGTTGAACACGACGATATCGTTATTTTTCACCTCTGTAAAACCAGGCATTCTATGATATCCCAATTGAACACCTTCATTAAAAGATTTCGTTTTAGATCCCCAAAGGGTATTGTGCATGAACGGAACAGACAATGGTGTATTCGGGACATAGGGTCCATAGTGGAACTTTGAAACGAAAAGGAAATCATCTACCAACATCGTTTTCTCCATTGAGGATGTAGGAATAGTAAAAGGCTGAATAATGAAGGTATGAATAAGGGTAGCTCCCACAATTGCGAAAACAAGGGCTCCAGATGCTTCTGTTGTTTTAGAGATATCTTTCTCTATTATAACACGTTTCTTCCAAAAAGTCCAGTTTACATTATTCCAATAAAAATAATCGGCAATTCCCAATAGTCCGAAATATAACCAGTCAAAATTGATCAGGTAACATAGGGCTAAGTAAGCTATACTTATACCTAGGTATATTCCGAAATTTTTCATTTTCTCGTTCATTAAAATCTAATTTTGGCTGAATGTACAAATTCTATGTAGTTATCTTCAGCATTCTAGCATTGTTTAGGCTAGTTTAACTTTTTTTTAAGAAAAAAGTACATCTTTCATAGTGAAACAGCCTTTTTTGCCTGCAATCCACTCTGACGCTATCACAGCCCCTAAAGCAAATCCACTTCTATTGTGAGCAGTATGACTTATTTCAATACTATCTATCGCACTTTTACAATGTACGATATGAGTTCCAGGTGCTGGATCTATTCTATCTGCATGAATATTCAATACTCCTTCCGATTTTTGATCCAAACCCCAATTATTCAATCGATCTACTTGCTCAATTAGATCTTCAGCCAAACTAATAGCTGTACCACTTGGAGCATCCAATTTTTGCGTGTGGTGGACTTCCGTCATCGAAATATCATACATGTCATGTGGAGCCATCAGGTCTGCTAATTTCTTGTTCAATTCAAAAAACAAGTTAACCCCTAGGCTAAAGTTTGAAGCATAAATAAATGCACCATTCCCCTGCTTACAGAAAGCTTCAACTTCCGGCAATTTATCCAACCATGCCGTTGTACCAGAAATCACGGGAATGCCAGCTTTAAGGCCTATCATAACATTTTCGAAAGCCGTATCCGGAATACTAAAATCTATGGCAACATCTGCATTGCGTAGATTTTCAACCGTTAACAAATCCCTGTTTTGGGAATTTATTTTTAATACAATTTCATGGTTTCGTTCTTGAGCAATTCCCTCAATTACCTTACCCATTTTCCCGTATCCTAATAAAGCTATTTTCATAGTCATTGTTTTATCTCTTCTTTATAAACTCACTGTAGATGTGCTAGAATCTTAAACAAAGGCTCAACCCATTCACTGTACTTGCATCTGGATTTAATTGAATAGACGGTTGAATGTGGAGAGATAAATCATCCGAAACATCAAATTCAAAAAAGTGGGCATCCACATATGCATCTAAAATATTTAAAGCATAAATGCTTACCCCAATAAATATAGAAAGATCCCTATCGTTTCTATAGGAATCTCGTAAACTCTCTAGACTGTTGTCTGATAAATTCTTGTACTTATCTGATAAGATATCATAATCCTCTTCTTGCCTACTGTCTAGTGCATCTCTATATCTTTCATACCTCGTTTTGTTGAAATCTATTGCGTAAACTGTAGCAGCAAGACCAGCATACAATACGGGTACTTTCCAATATTTCTGATTGTATATTTGACCACCACCGGGAATGATAGAATATAACATGGCTCTCCCTGGGGAATGCACTTTAATATTCTCTTCGTTTCTCTTATTTTCTTGAGCGTAGCTAGAAAACCCAACTAAGAAACAAAACAATCCTATGATATATGTATATGATAAACTCTTCACTAAGATTGAAGTAATTTCATAATTCGCTCTAAGTCTGATTCATTTTTAAAGTTTATGGTAAGTTTACCATTCCCTTTTGTTGAGAATTTCAAGCTAGTTTTTGAACCTATTTTTTCAGCAATCGCCTTATTCATGTCCTCCCATTTTTGAGGAATGGTCGGTACCTTCTTTGTAGTAGCTAAATCTCCTTTTTTGAATCCTCTAGATAATTCTTCTGTCTGTCGAACAGAAAGCTGCATGGCCACTACTTTTTTGTAGGCATCCAGTTGCAATTCTTCATCTTCAATTGATAGTAGCGCCTTGGCATGACCTAGACTGATCATTTGATCTCTAAGTCCAGCTTGTACCAATGGCTGCAATTGCAATAGACGTAGATAATTGGTGATTGTTGATCGTTTTTTTCCAACTCGCTCACTCATCTTTTCCTGAGTCAGTTCACAATCTTCAATTAATCGCCGGTAGCTCAATGCTACCTCTATAGCATCCAACTCTTGTCTTTGAATGTTCTCAACAAGTGCCATTTCCAACATCTCTGTATCATTGGCTGTACGAACAAAAGCAGGTATAGATTCCAAACCAACTAACTGAGCAGCTCTATATCTTCGCTCACCACTAATCAATTGGTATCTATTGACATCAATTTTCCTAACAGTAATGGGTTGAATTACTCCTAATTCTTTGATCGATTGGGCCAAATCATTCAATTGCTCCTGATGAAAGGTAGTCCTAGGTTGATAGGGATTGGTTTCAATTTCTGTAATCAATATTTCATTGACAGATTTAAGCGTCCTCTTCACTGGTTTCCTAGGCATCTTAGCCGTTTGCTCAGCTACCATAGAATCTGACAATAATGCAGATAATCCTCTTCCTAATGCTTTCTTTTTAGACATATGTCCAGGTATATTTTCAATATTAACTTACTTAGGCTTCAGTTAATTGTTCATTGTTTTGTAAAAATTCCTTCGCCAGATTCATATAGTTGATTGCTCCCTTTGAACTAGCATCGTACAAGATAATATTTTCCCCAAAACTTGGCGCTTCACTCAGCCGTACATTTCGTTGAATTATAGTATCAAATACCATTTCCTTAAAGTGGGTTTTCACCTCTTCAACCACCATATTCGAAAGTCTCAGGCGAGAATCATACATGGTTAGGAGTAATCCCTCAATATCCAATTCCGGATTTGTACTATTCTGTACCATCTTAATCGTATTCATCAGTTTACCCAGACCTTCTAAAGCAAAATACTCACACTGGATAGGAACTAATATAGAATCGGCTGCTGTCAAAGCATTCAAGGTAATTAAACCCAAAGATGGTGCACAATCAATAATAATATAATCGTAGAATTCACGAATGGACTCCAAAGCTTTCGATAGACAATATTCTCTATTCTCCCTATCGACCAACTCAATTTCAACAGCTACAAGATCCATATGGGAAGCCATGAGATCAACATGAGGGCTGTTGGTTTCTACGATAAGTTCACTTGCAGGAATATCACTTTCTATACATTGGTAGGTCCCCATTTCCACAGACATTGCATCTATTCCCAAGGCACTCGTAGCATTTGCCTGGGGATCGGCATCAATCACAAGTACTTTTCTTTCATAAACACCCAAAGCCGCAGCCAAATTGACTGAGGTTGTCGTTTTCCCTACTCCACCTTTCTGATTTGCAACTGCAATTATTTTCCCCATTTAACCTTTCAATTTAATTGTGAATTCCCTGTAGCTCACAGTTTGCTAATTTACATAATTAGCGCATAAGTGATATAGGAAGAAGGATCAACTTATTAACATCCGAAAATAGTTATTAACGCCTTAGACTCTTGTTCTAACTATCTAAAAAAAAATGGATAGTCTTTTCTATTGCGACCATAGAATCTACTGGTAATTCATTGGTTCCTGGATGAACCATTCCAAAAGTATGATCTGCACCCTCCACTATTAATAATTCGGTATTGAAAGACCAGTCATACAATTTCTCAGAGTCCGTATGTGGTACACTAGTATCTGATGTACCATGAATACAACACAATTTTAAATCTGTGTGCTCTAATCGACCCTTTAAATCAAAAAATGAAGGTTCAGTCATCACTTCTTCTGCCAGGTCAAATAAAAGTGGCATATTTTGATTCGTCCTCCCATTTAAAATATGGGATATTCCATTTTTCTTCCACTCCTGAAACTGTGGATTGGACTCAAATCTGGCTTTAACATCTGCCACAGGAGCCCAAGCAACTGCCTTAGTAATTCGATCATCCATTAAAGCCTTGAGAATCGTGGTATAACCTCCTCTACTATGCCCCATCAAATAAATGGGTAATGTACTAATCCCCATCTCTTTCATTAGTTCCTCCGTAAAGGATAGCACCTCTTCATAATCCATTAATTCTTTACGGAAAGTATTTTCAGAAAAAGCTTTCAAATCCACAAAATCTACTGGATTCTCTGGATCGGTACCGTTATGAGAGAAATTGAATTTAATAAATAAACTTCCTGCACTAGCAATTTCTTCTGCCACAGCATTAAACCCTCCCCAATCTTTAAACCCTTTAAAGCCATGAGCAAATAGTACTACCGCTTTAATTTTTTTTAAATCGGGATACCTATAATCCAATGAAAAATCTCTTCCTGTTGGACTTTTAATGGTTTTTTCTATTTTTTGGAGCATATTATTAATTATAATTCATTCAAATACCTCAGGGATTATGCAATTTACTTAATTTTGCAGTCAATTCTGTACACTATGAATAAAGTTAGAGTTAGTAAAGCATTTGATTTTGAATCTGCCCATGCATTAGATGGGTATGATGGTAAATGCAAAGATATCCACGGACATTCTTACCACCTTATTGTTACGGTAATAGGCGCTCCAATTCTGGACGAAGACCATATCAAACAAGGAATGGTCATTGACTTTAGTGACTTAAAGAAAATTGTCAAGGGAAATATCGTTGACCGATTTGATCATGCACTTATCCTTAAAAAGGACTCAAGATTTAGAGGTATTGAAAATAAGATGCAAAAGGTGATTTATACCGAGTACCAACCTACTTGTGAAAATATGGTTATTGATTTTGCACATACCATATCTGCCTTACTACCAAACGATGTTTCTCTCCACAATTTGAAGCTAAGAGAAACTGGAAACAGCTATGCTGAATGGTTCGCTAGTGATAATTTGTAAGATATGCATCCAGAAGAGGTCAATCAATTTATTCAATCTAGAGTTTCTATTTTCCCAAAGGACTTTATCGAGGGTGAAATAATAGAAAAGAAAGTACTGGAAAGCATTTTGGAAAATGCATCGTGGGCTCCTACTCACCGCTTTACAGAGCCTTGGTTTTTCAAAGTTTATGCTAAGAATGGGAAGGATATACTATTGCAAAAATGCTTAGAGGTATATACTGAAGTCTTTGGAGATGAAAAGGCGGAAGCCTTTAGAGAGAAACTCAAAAATAAACTAAGTAAAAGCTCTCATATTGTACTAATCTGCATGAAAAGAGACCCTAAGGAATCCATTCCTGAGTGGGAAGAAATAGCCTCTGTTAGCTGCGCAGTACAAAATCTACATCTTAGTTTAAATTGTCATAATATTGGTGGATACTGGAGCTCTCCGGGTTATTGCGCCAAGCCAGAGATGAATATCAAATTTAATCTTGGAAAACAGGATAAATGCCTTGGATTCTTCTTTTTAGGCAAAATAGATCCGGACATACTTAAAAAATCAAATCGGATCCGAAAATCCGTAGATTCATTCACGGAATGGATTGATGAATAATCATCCGAATTTCAAATGCTTAACGGTCAATCCATTATTTTTTAATTCAAGTAGGGAATCAATTCCAATCTTGAGGTGATCCAATACATACTTTTTAGTCACTTTCTTATCACTTTTACTGGTCTTAACCCCTTCTTCTTCCATGGGTTTGTCAGAGATCAATAATAAAGCACCTACAGAAATTTTATTGGCAAAGCCAACTGAAAAAATAGTAGCGGTCTCCATATCGATCCCCATGGTTCGAATACTTTTCAAATAATCCTTAAAGTCAATATCCCATTCCCACACTCTTCTATTGGTTGTATATACCGTACCCGTAAAATAATCTTTCGCATGATTCCTAATCGTAGTAGAAGTAGCTTTTTGCAATGCAAAAGCCGGTAATGCCGGAACCTCTGCAGGCATATAATCATTGGAGGTCCCTTCCCCCCTTATGGCTGCAATTGGCAATAATAGATCCCCGACTTTATTTGATTCCTTTAATCCACCGCATTTACCAAGAAACAGAACCGCCTTGGGATGTATTGCACTTAGCAAATCCATAATCAAGGCAGCATTTGGACTTCCGATTCCAAAATTGATGATAGTAAGACCATCCTTGGTGGCTGATCTCATAACAGTATCTCGACCTTGAATTTCAGTATCAAATAATTCTGCAAATAACTCTACATAATTATCAAAGTTAGTGAGCAATATATATTTACCTATACTTTTCAATTTAACCCCAGTATATCTAGCTAGCCAATTTTCCACGATGGCTTTTTTCGTATTTAAGCCCATATGAATTGTTTTATTCTTTAATCAAATATTAAAATGTTCTTTATAAGGTAAGCATTTTTGGATAAACATAAAATATTGAAGTGATTAGTCTTTGGCATTTCAGATCATTAAATCCATAAAAAAGGGCTACCTCTTAAAGAAGTAGCCCTTTCAATTTATAACAATACCATATTCTACTTATAAGAAGAATTGGTCAATACCATTTTCATAGTTTGTGGTCCAGCTTGTTGTACAATCAAATGTGGCTCTGTAATACCAAATTTATTTTTCTTGTACTCTTTCAAGATAGAAATTGTAGTTAAAGCACCCATTGGAGACTCTGTAGTTGTTTCTTCACGAACCAATAATGAAGATGTCATATCGAAGTACTTGAAAGTAACTGCTCCAGCAGCATCCACTACTTTTAACTTAAATAAAGATACACCTTCAACTTTAGCAACCCCCATCAATTCACATACATACCCTAAGGCTTCATAACGTGTTTCAGGAAATATTAGCGCTTTAGCTTTCAAATCTTCTAATTGCGGTCCTTCCAATTCCATAGTATTCCCCATAGAACTCATCGTTCCTTTCTTTCCATCATAATCCATTGCCTGCATTACTGTTCCATTCATTAGAACTTTCATGCTATACTTATTAGGCTTTGACTGTACACTTTCGATAATGATTGGAGCTGGCGCACCAGGTGCCTCCATAGAATAGGTAAGTGATACCTTTTTCACGGAGTTTAATTTTTTCACTCCACCAACTGCATTCAAATAGTTAGTCATTACAGACTCAGCAGTAACACCTTCTGGAGCGGGCTTTAAAGCCGTTGCTTTGTTTCCTTCAATATCCAAAAGATCAACCTTCCCAAAAGCTTTTAATTTATCTGCTAACTCCTCGCTAGACCCTACCACTAGAAAATGAGCATTTTCTGGTCTCAGGTACTTATTTGCAGCAGTATTCACATCAGCCGCTGTAACCGTAGCCAAACGCTGTAAGTATGTTTGGTAATAATCTCTAGGTAACTTATAACGGTCAATATTGATAGCAAAACGAGCAACTGTACTGGCATTTTCCAAACCTATAGCAAATGTACCAGACATATTATTGATAACATCTTGTACTTCTTTTTCAGTCACTACTTCGTTTCTCAACTTGTTCATCTCGTATAAAAATTCTACAAGCGCTGAATCAGTAACGTCATTTCTAACCTTTGCATTGGCATTGAAACTACCAACAAGTTCATCTTGACTTAGAGAAGAGTATGCTCCATAGGTATAGGCTTTATCCTCTCTCAAGTTTCCAAACAATCTTGCAGCAGATCCTCCACCCAAAATCTGGTTCATAACTCTTGCAGCCATCAAGTCTTCAGACTTCATATCCAAGACTACCGGATAAGTAACATTCACAACCGATTGTACTGCTCCAGGCTTATCCACTAAGGCTACATGCGATGCTTCTGGTCCCTTTGGAGTTTTGTACTTATGTGTAGGCACAGCCCCTCTTTCCCAAGATCCAAAATATTGTTCAACTTTTGATTTAGCCGTTGCTAAATCAATATCTCCAACAATGGCCATATAGCCAACATTCGGTTTGAAATATGTATTGAAATAGGCTTGACAATCAGCTAAGGTGATATTTTCAACTGATTTCTCAGTCACAACCTCACCGTAAGGGTGAGCAGTAGTATAGTTCAGTTTACGCCTTACATTTCTAGTAATGGCATCTGGATCCGTCTTTTCTGATGCTAATCCTGAAATAGTTTGCGTTTTAATTTTCGCAAATTCTTCGTCCTTAAATACTGGATTCAATACAACGTCAGAAATAATTTCCAACATAGCATCTTGATTCTTCGTCAGAGAACTAGCAAAGAAACCATTCGAGCTAGCATTAAAGTTAGCACCAATAAAATCAATTGATTCATTGATTTCATCTTTAGACCTAGTAGTGGTTGCAGTACCTAAAAGGCCTCCAGCCATGTCAATATAACCGGCTTTTTCATTTTCCATAATTGGATCTACATCCAATATTAATGAATAAGCTACACGTGGTAACTTGTGGTTTTCAACAACAAAAACCTTCAAACCATTGGGAAGTGTAAAGGATTGAGTCTCCCCTAATTTCACTTCTTTTGCAGCGCCTGCTATGGGTCTAATGCTACGATCCAAAGACTTACAAGCAAAAAGAGTAGCTACGGCAGCTGATATGATGAATATATTTTTCATTTTCTATCTTTTTCTTCTCTTAGTTTTGTTTTGGCAAATAGTAAAGCGTCACACGGTTTTCCTTAGTAAGGTATTTCTTAGCTACCTCCTGGATATTCTCTCTTGTTACTTTTCTATAACGATCTAGCTCCGTGTTGATCAATTCTGTATCCCCTTTAAAGAATACGTAGTAATCACTTAAACTTTCAGCGATTCCGGCAACACCACTTTTACCTGAAATAAAAGAAGTCTCGATTTGATTTTGCAACTTTTGGAATTCCTTTTCACTGATTAGTTCATCTTGCATCATTTTCACCTCTGCATTCATAGCAGTTTCCAAATCAGCAGTCTCAATACCCATATTGCTAATACCGAACATCAATACCAAACCTGGATCTTCAGATGGCAACGGGAATGAACCTACATAAACAGCTAACTGTTGTTTATCCATTACATTCTTCTGAAGCCTTGAACTTTCACCTTGAGATAGGATCATGTTTAGCATTTCCATAGCATAAGCATCTTCAGTCCCCTGAGCAGGTGAATGGTAAGCTTGAACCACTGCAGGCAATTGAATATTGTCATAAACAGTATCTCTAACCTCAACCATTTTAGCTGGTTCTACGATAGATGGTCTAGGAATAACAATAGTTCCTTTAGGAATACTAGAGAAATATTTCTTCACCATTTTCTTTGCTTCCTTTGGAGTGATATCCCCAGCGATCGTTAAACATGCATTATTTGGCACATAGAATGTACTGTAAAAATCCATGAATTCACTTAACTCAGCTTGGTTGATATATTCCGGCGAACCACCAGGTGTCCATCTATATGGATGCTCTGTAAAGGCGTGCTCAAAAGTTTCGTTTAAAATAGATCCATAAGGAGTATTCTCATTACGCTGACGAAGTTCTTCTTTTACAACTTCTCTTTGTGTATCTACCCCAATTTGGTCAATTTTTGCATGAAGCATACGTTCCGACTCCATCCAAAGACCTAATTCAAGCTGATTAGATGGAAGTACTTCATAATAGTATGTTCTATCAAATGAAGTATTGGCATTTAAGATTCCTCCATTGGCTTGAATAAGCTTCATGTACTCACCTCGCTCGATATTTTCACTTCCTTCAAACAATAGATGCTCAAAAAAGTGTGCAAATCCTGTTCTACTAGGATCTTCATTTTTAGATCCTACATGGTAAGAAACTGATACTGCAACAATAGGTGTTGAGTGGTCTTCATGTAATATAACATGTAAGCCATTTTTCAGGTCATATTCCTGATACTCAATCTTTGCGTCCTGGGCGTTAGCAACTAGAGAACCTAGAGCTAAGGGAATCCAAAGAAATTTTTTCATTCGGATATTTTTTAATTAGTATTTATACTAGTTTGAAGCTGCAAAATACGGTATTACACCGTCATTTTCCTGTTTTAGGATAGTTTAATATGTTAAATAGACTAAAGAATCTATAAGCGTTAAACAGCAAAAGCAAAATAATAGAGTGATCATTCTTCACGATGTCATTACTTTTTGACAGTTTACCATTTTTATAAAAAAAAATCCCTTCAAAAGATGAAGGGATTTTCTTTAAAACTTACTTTTATAAAAGCGCTATTATCTGCTCTGCTAATTCTTCACCAATTCTTTCTTGAGCTTCTATAGTTTGCCCTCCAATGTGTGGACTAAGAGAGATACTTGGATTCATCAATACCTGAATAGCAGGTGTCGGCTCTTCAACAAATACATCCAAAGCCGCATGCTTAACCCTATCTTTATCGATAGCTTCAATTAAGTCTGCTTCATCTATAACACCTCCACGAGCTGCATTTACTATACATACTCCCTTTTTCATTTTCATGAATTCAGGCTTAGCAATATATGGCTCCTCCATTGCAGGTACATGTACAGAAATAAAATCAGACTCCCTCAGTACAACATCTTTATCAACTGCATTGATTGGAAATTGAATTTTCATTCCATTATAAAATTCCAATTCTAGCTCAGATGGTATTGGTACAATATCATGAACCAGTACTTCCATACCCATTCCTATTGCAATTTTAGCCAAGGACTGACCTATTCTTCCAAAACCAAGAATACCCAATTTCTTACCTTTTAGCTCTGTACCTTTTGAATATGCTTTTTTAAGATCCTTAAATCTTGTATCCCCTTCCAAGGGCATATTTCTATTAGCATCATATAAAAACCTAACCATCCCTATCAGATGACCAATAACGAGTTCAGCTACAGAATGAGAACTCGCTCCAGGCGTATTTACTACATATAACCCTTTACTTTTAGCATAATCCACATCAATATTATCCATTCCGACTCCGGCTCTTCCAATCAACTTTAAGGAAGGACAAGCATCGATAAGTTCTTTACGTACCTGTGTGGCAGACCTTACAATAATGGCTTCAATATTTTCCTTATTGATAACCGCTATAAGATCAGATTGATGAATATTATCTGTAAAAACAGTAAAACCTTCTTTCTCTAACATCTCAACTCCATTTGGAGCCATTCCGTCATTTGCTAATATTTTCATTTTATGCTTTTTTCTCTAATTCTTTCATAATATCAACCAATACCTTTACTCCTTCCAAAGGTAGTGCATTGTACATAGATGCTCTATATCCTCCTACTGACCTATGACCTCCCAAACCGTTTATTCCAGCTTCTTTCCAAAGCTGGTCAAAACGAGCTTTATTGACTTCATCCTTCAAAATAAAGGTAGCATTCATTTTTGATCTATCATCCACATTTGCTACACCTTCAAAGAGAGGGTTTCTATCTATTTCAGTATATAATAGTTCGGCTTTGGTATTGTTCACTTTTTCAATTGCTGCAACTCCACCATTGTTTTTTAACCATTCCAATGTCAACATAGAAACATAGACCGCAAATACTGGAGGGGTATTAAACATAGAGCCTTTACTACTATACAATTGATAGTTTAACATAGAAGGTATATCTCTACCTGTATTACCCAGTATTTCGTCCTTTACGACTACCAAAGTTGTCCCAGCTGGACCAATATTTTTTTGCGCACCAGCGTATATCAGATCAAACTTAGAAAAATCCATTTCACGGCTAAATATATCCGAAGACATATCGCAAACATTCAATGCATTTTCAAATAATTCAAAATCATGAATTTGAGTACCAAATATCGTATTATTCGATGTACAATGAAAATAATCGAATGCCTTGGTAGTATCGTATCCTTTTGGAATATAGTTATAATTAGAATCCTCTGATGAACCTATAAGTTCAACCTCCCCAAATCTTCTAGCCTCAACTATTGCTTTTTTAGCCCATGCTCCAGTATTCAGATAAGCAGCTTTACCACCTTCCTTCATTAAATTGTATGGAGTCATTAAAAATTGCATACTTGCACCACCTTGAAGGAACAAAGCTGAATAACCTGATGGCAGTCCCATAAGCTCTTTTACAAGTGTTTGAGCTTTATCCATGACCTCCATAAAATCAGGACTTCGATGTGAAACCTCTAATAAAGACAAGTCTAAATTATTAAAATTCAGTATCGCTTCAGAAGCCTGTTGAAATACTTCTTGAGGAAGAATACAGGGGCCGGCACTAAAGTTATGTTTTTTCATGATATCCACTTTCTGCAAGCCAATTTTAATGGCTATACATTTTTATTTCAAATGTAACCTTTCAAAAAAAAGCCTTTAATAATTTGAAGGCTAATTTTTAATTAATTCGGAAACATCCACTTGTTCAATTTTTTGCCACATTTTCCCATCAAATTTTAAAGCGTGAAAATTCAATGTAGGAATATAGGTACCTTTCAGTTCAAAAGAATTCCCATCCAAAGGTTGTATATCGTCGTAGACTATTCTTTTTTCTTTGCTATGGTAGTCAATAGAAACAGCTGCTAACTGATGATACTCCAAAATAAATTTATTTTGAATCCCTTGATCTGAAACAAATAATGGAGCCCCAAATCTTGGGCTACCTTCATTATCGAACCAAAGCACATCAATTATTTTCTTATCAGTAATAGCATCATTACCATCCCAACCAAGAAGCGTATAATATTTCCTCCCTCCCTTTTCAACAGTAATTATATCGTAATAAAGCATGCCAAACCAATATTCCGGTGTATAAGTCTGCTTAGCTACGTTTGCCATCTTAAAGGAAAAATCTAACAACGGAATGACCACCTGAGATCTCACTTCCCTACTATAGAAGGTAATATACCCACTATAGATATACGTCTCATTGCTTCTCTCCAAATGCCACGTAATCAATTTAAATTTTTTATCCTTTGGCGTCAATACTGATATATGTTCTAGATTTTCAAACGAATATCTATGTGCATTTTTCTTAAACAGTACAGATTCGAATTCAGCTTTAATTTGCTCATTCAAGATATATTTAGCAGTATCATTTTCTGAAGACATCATCTCCTTCATATAATGGTTGATATTTTTTTCTACCAACAAGAAATCCTCAGTCTGACCAAATGAAAGAGACCAAACCAAAGTAAACACCAAACACAACGAAGTCTTCAAACTATGCCCCATGAAGGAAATTTTTTTTAACCAATAATTGCTCATCAGTTTCTTTATTGTCATCATCATCCACACAGCAATCTACAGGGCAAACCTCAGCACATTGCGGCGTATCGAAAAAGCCTATACATTCTGTACATTTTTCTGTAGCGATATAATATATATCATAATCCACCGGCTCATTTTCAAAATCAGCGTCAACTTCTTCCCCTTTTAAGGTTTTAGCCGCTCCTTTTACAACTGTACCTTCAGAAAAACTCCAGCCAATTCCTCCTTCGTAAATCGCATTGTTAGGGCATTCTACTTCACATGCTCCACAATTGATACACTCATCTGTTATTTTGATTGCCATTAGTTACAAATCTTTGTGTTATTTTTGCCACAAAGATAATTATTCTAACATGACTATCGAAAAAGGAATAGCAGCATTTACAAGCTTAGGGAAATTTTTAAGCCAATTTAACCCAGAGGGTGAAAAATTAAGCGCTTTAGACGTTATAAATGAGCAATATTACGACTCGTTTCATAAAAACATCAACCAGGCAATCATTTATAATGGTTGGTTTAACAAGGAATTCGTTCGAAAAGCCATTGAAAAAATAAGCAATGGACTAAACGAGGAAAGTTTATCAAACTGGATAAATGATTATCCTGTGAATTACGAAAATCCTAAGAAGATTTTAGTAATAATGGCAGGGAACATTCCATTAGTTGGTTTTCATGACTTTATTTCAGTACTACTTTCTGGGAATACCTTCGTAGGGAAATGTTCCGAACAGGACAATAAATTACTCCCAATGATTGCCGAAATCTTGGCATTTATGGAACCGGAATTCAAAGAAAGAATAGCATTTGTCAGCGGAAGAGATAAAAACTTTGATGCTGTAATTGCTACAGGAAGTAATAATTCCGCTCGTTATTTCGAACATTATTTTGCAAAAAACCCAAATATTATTCGCAAAAACAGAACGAGTATTGCTGTATTAGATGGATCTGAAACAAAAGAAGATCTAGATGGTCTTTCTGATGACATCTGTACCTATTATGGACTGGGATGTAGAAATGTCTCTAAGATCTATTTGCCTAAATCGTATGATTTAGATAAAATTTTCAATGCCCTTTACAAGTATCAAGGCCTTATTGAAAACAAAAAATACGGTAATAACTACGACTATCATAAAGCAATCTACCTGATGAATCTTCATTCCATCCTGGAGAATGGTTTTATGATATTAAAGGAAGATAAAGAGCTTCATGCACCTGTATCCGTAGTATTTTACGAATTCTATGAGGACCTTAAGGAGGTCAATACATTTATATCAGAAAATGCTGATAAATTACAATGTATCGTTTCTAAAATACCTGAGATAGATGGACTACCATTTGGAAAAGCGCAATCCCCTGGATGGAAAGATTATGCAGATAATGTAGATACTATTGATTTTTTAACGAGAATAGACTAATATCGCAGACTAAATAAAAAAACATGCCTAAGATATCTCAAAAAGGGCTGAGCATGCCTCAATCCCCAATTAGAAAACTGGTTCCTTTTGCGGAATCAGCTAAGAAAAGAGGAATTAAGGTTATTCACCTTAACATCGGTCAACCTGACATTGAGACTCCTCAAATAGCAATTGATGCTATTAAAAATATTGACTTTGATGTAGTAGAATACAGTCATTCTGCTGGTATTGAAAGCTACCGTAAGGGGCTTGCTGAATATTATGAAAAGTGTGGCTTACCCTTAACTTTTGAAGATATTTTAGTTACTACTGGTGGGTCTGAAGCTATCACTATGGCTTTGAACTCTATCATGGATAGTGGTGATGAAGTTATTATACCTGAACCATTTTACGCTAACTATAATGGTTTCTCTACAGCTGCTGGCGTAAAAGTAGTTCCTATCACTTCTAAAATTGAGGATGCATTTGCATTGCCTGCAATTGAAGAATTTGAAAAACTAATCAACCCAAAGACTAAGGCAATCATCATTTGCAACCCAGGTAATCCAACTGGATATCTTTACAGCAAAGAAGAATTGGTAAAACTTGCTGAGATTGTAAAGAAACATGATATGTTCCTTATTGCAGACGAAGTATACCGTGAGTTTGCTTATGATGGAATCAAACATCACTCGATTTTAGAATTGGGAATTGACGACAATGCCATTGTTATTGATTCTACTTCTAAGCGATACAGCATGTGTGGAGCAAGAGTAGGTTGTTTGGTAAGTAGAAATAAAGAAGTGATCGGTACGGCAATGAAATTTGCCCAAGCCAGACTAAGCCCTCCTACTTTCGGACAAATTGCAGGTGAAGCTGCACTTAGTACAGGTCCAGAATACTTTTCCAATGTAATTGGAGAGTACAAAGAAAGAAGGGATCTATTGGTAGCAGGTTTGAATAAGATAGAAGGAGTAACCGTTCCTATGCCAAAAGGTGCTTTCTACTGTATTGCCCAACTTCCTGTTGACAATGCGGATAACTTCGCACAGTGGTTATTGGAAAACTTCGACTTAGATGGAGAAACGATCATGGTAGCACCTGCTGCAGGATTTTACTCCAATACTGAACTTGGAGCACAGCAAATTAGAATTGCTTATGTATTGAACCAGGACGCTTTGAAAAGAGCCATCAATATCTTGGATGCTGCTTTAAAAGTATACCCTGGAAGAATATAAAATCTAGACTAAATATTATAAAAAAAGCGCCTTCTGTTTAGAAGGCGCTTTTTTGTTGAATCATAGATTAGTGATGGTGACCATGTCCACCTTCACCTTTTTTCATTTCAGCTTGGAGGTAATAGGCTCCTTTGATTACAATTTCAGGATTTTTAGGTAACCATTGAGCTGGAACTACTTCCGTAAATCCAATATCAGTAGCACCTGTGTTTACTTCTATCTTCTTAAAAGTAAATTCTCCTTCACCATGCTCTCCATTCTCGGCATGTGCATGCCCTTCGTGATCATCGTCATGACCATGCCCTTCATGCGCAACATCACCATGATCATGACCAGAATGTGCATCATCCCTATGATCGTGACCTTCATGCGATTCTTCTTCATGATCGTGTTCATCATGAGATTCTTCACCATGATCGTGTCCTGCATGTGCATCCCCATGATCGTGTCCCTCGTGAGCATCCCCATGATCGTGTCCTTCATGTGCATCATGTCCTTCAGCATTCGTACGAACGAAAATATAGCTCAAACCTGATTCTCTAATGATGGCGTCATTTGGCACTGCCTGAACCGCTATAGCTTCTCTGGTTACAATTCTTGCATCAACAAACATTCCTGGAAGCAGACCATCTGGCTTACTGGTAATTTCGGCATGTACTTTTACAGCTTTAGTATCCCTTTCAAATGCCTTTCCAACCGCAAATACGCGACCCTCAAATACCTTTTCGGCATGCGTTGCTAAAGAAAATACTACCTTTTGATCCACTGAGATTTTGTCAATATCCTTTTCATAGACCATCAAATCTATATGGATATGATCATTATCTACGATTTCAAACATTTCTGTTTGAGGCTCTACATAGGTTCCGATATTGATCTCTACCAAACGTACAAATCCAGAGATTGGTGACTTTACTGGTAATGCAGATAAGATATTACCCGTATTAGCGCTCATTGAAACATCCAACATAGTCAAGGTAGCTTCTGTCGCTTTATAAGCCGCTTCAGCATTCTTGAAGGCTGTTTCAACCCTTTGAAACTCCTTCGCTGAAGTTACCTTTTGCTCAAATAATTTTGCTTTTCGATTGAAATCAATACGCAATAATTCATAATTACTTTTTGCTTCAAAGTATTCTCTTTGCATCGTTATGAACTGAGGATTCTCCAAATAGGCAATTATTTCCCCTTTCCTAACAGCATCCCCTTCTTTCACGGCTATACTCTTAACCCTTCCGCCAATTAGGGCACTTAAACTTGCTTTATTTTGAGGAGGTAATTCCAATCGACCATTGGACTTAATGGTAGTGGAAAGATTTACCGATTTAAACCCACCTAATTGAATGTCCATAACATCCATTTGCTTTTGCAACAAATGAACCTCGTCTTCCTTTTCTTCGTGATCGTCATGAGCTTCTTCCTCATTACCATGATCATCATGTCCTGCTTCTTCGTGTTGATGACCACCTTCTTCATGAGTATGATCCGAACAACTTGTTCCTACCACCAATAAGATTGCAAATAGTGATAGTGTATATATTTTATGTCTCATCTTGACCTTATCTTTTAGTTAAAAGTTCCACTTATGAAGTGAATTTGAATGACCTTTTGATTATACGCATTCAAGCTTTCTAAATACTCATCCTTAATTGTTATAGCCTGCTCAATAGTAGCTAGAAATGTTACATAATTAATTTCACCTTCCCGGTAAGCCAATTGTGCATATTGCAATAATTCATCAGAAATTTTCAGGCCTTTTTCTTCGAAATAATTCACCGCTTCAGAAGATTTACGGAAATCATTTTTCAAATTCTTAAGCCCTAAATCTAAAAATAAGGTAGCCGTTTCCGCCTCGTATTTAGCCTTTTCCGATTCAAGCTTTGCTCCTTGAATTCTCCCTTGTTCTGCTCTAAAGAAAAGAGGAATAGAAGCTCCTACCGAAATACCGGTAAAACCATCAACACCATCAATTTCTTTATTAATATATCCAACTGACAACTTAGGTAGCATAGCAGTTTTTTGTAGCTTATAGGCTTGCGTAGTAATTTTTTCTGTTTGATTAAAATACACCACAGCCGGAGTATTTTCATTCAATTTGAAATTGGTTGGATCCGCTAACTTCATTTGCTGTTTCATCTGAATGTCAAAATTCATATCCGTGCTCAACAAATTCTGCAATACTTGCTTACAAAAAGCAACATCAGACTCAGCAACCTTTCGCTTTAATTTAATTGCCTCTGCCTTTCCTTCTGCACTAACCTTTTCCAGCATATTGGTTTCTCCTAAAGAATACTTTAGTTCAGCTTGCTCCGAGAATTTAGCATAAACTAATTCTTGGTCCTTTAGCAAATTCAATTTACTTTGTCTGTAAGCCATATCGTAGTATGCCCTACGAACATCTCTCTCTAAATTTAATTTAGCCAAGGAGTTTTCCATATCAGCTTTCTTCAATTGTTCTTTTTGAAGCTTAGCTTTAACCAGATAACTCGTTGGAAAATCGATAGTCTGAGAAATGGACCATTCTGTGTCCGTTCCTAAACCATTAAGCTCTCCTATTGAATACTTAAATGAAGTATTTCCTAAATCCAATGCGGTCTTCTTTAAGGCTTCCATCTTTTCTACCTCAAGAGTCGATGATTTGATACTTGGATGATTTTCCATTGCAATTGCAACCGCATCATTCAAGTTTAAAATTCGAGTATCCTGCGCAAAAGAACTGAAAGGCAAACCTATCAGAATTAAAAGCATTAAAGTTGTGCCAGCCTTTGGTAATTTGATACTTCTTTTACGCTCAAACAAGCTATATAGAATTGGTAATACAAAAAGCGTTAATAAGGTTGCCGTAATCAATCCTCCAATTACCACCGTTGCCAAAGGCTTTTGAACCTCAGCTCCAGCAGAATTTGATAGGGCCATCGGTAAAAATCCTAGAGCTGCCACTGAGGCGGTCATGATTACCGGACGCAATCTTACTTTAGTCCCTTCCATAATCCTTTCTTTAATATCGTCCCATCCTTCGGATTTCAATTGGTTGAAATACGCGATCAGTACAATTCCATTCAGTACAGCGACACCAAACAAGGCAATAAAACCAATTCCCGCAGAAATACTAAAAGGCATTCCTCTAAACCACAAGGCCAACACCCCACCAATGGCGGACATCGGAATTGCTGTAAAAATTAGTAAAGCCTGCTTAAATGAACCGAAAGTAAAGTACAATAAAGTGATGATCAACAATAAGGCAGCCGGAACAGCTATCGCCAATCTATTTTTAGCTTCTAATAGGTTTTCAAATTGACCTCCATACTCGATAAAATACCCGGCAGGTAGATCCAATTTTTCATCCAATTCTGTTTGAATTTCAGCCACTAGACTTTCGATATCTCTATTTCTAGCGTTCACCCCAACAGTCACCCTTCTCTTTGTATTTTCTCGAGAAATCTGAACCGGAGCTTCTTTAAATTCAATATTAGCTACTTCTTGCAATGGTATTTGAGAACCATTCGGAAGTGGCAAATAAAGCATTCTAATATCCTCAATAGATCTTCTATGTGCTTTCTCCAAACGAACTACCAAATCAAATCGTTTTTCGCCTTCAAAAACAACACCAGCCTTTTCACCTGCGAAAGCAGATCGCACCAAGGTATTTACATCCTTGATGTTTAATCCGTATTGGGCAATTTTATTCCTATTGTAGGATACCAACATTTGTGGAAGCCCAGTCAGTTGCTCTGCTTTTACATCTCCAACACCTTGAACTTGCTTCAATATCTTTTCCGCTTCCTTTCCTTTTGCTGCTAAAACATCCAGATCCTCACCATAAATCTTTATTGCGACATCTTGCCTAACACCTGAAATAAGCTCATTAAAACGCATTTGAATAGGCTGGGTAAATTCATAATTTACACCTGGAATTATAGCCAATTCTTCCGCCATTTTTTCAAACATCAGATCCTTACTTTTATACCTCCATTCTTCTTTGGGTTTCATTTTCACAATGATATCCCCCACCTCAATCGGCATTGGATCTGTTGCGATTTCAGCAGTCCCTATCTTGGTAACGACATGTTCTATCTCTGGAAATTTTTCGAGTAAAATATCCTGAATTTTCTTTGAAACAGAAACACTCTGCGACAGAGAACTACCCGGAGGTAGAATTTGATGTAAGGCAAAATCTCCTTCCTCTAAGGTTGGAATAAACTCTCCTCCCAATCGATTGAAGACTCCTAAACTACCAAAGAAAAGAGCCACTGTAGCTAACAAAATTGCGATTCGTCTCTTCAGTGCTATTGTAATTAGAGGTTCATACAACCTTTGTAAGAATCCAATAATACGATCTGCAATAGTAACCTTTGCCACAATATTCTTTTTAAGGAATAAGGCACACATCATAGGTACATACGTAAGTGATAAGATAAGGGCTCCAAAGATGGCAAAACTAACTGTTTGTGCCATTGGTGTAAACATCTTCCCTTCAATCCCGACCAATGCCAATATCGGTAGATATACGATCAGAATAATGATCTCACCGAAAGCTGCAGAAGACCTGATTTTTATAGCAGATTCTTTTACATGATCATCCATTTCTTCACTCGTAAGTTTCCTATTGTTGAACTTTAAGAATAATCTATGGACAATACTCTCTACAATGATAACGGCTCCATCTACAATTAATCCGAAGTCAATTGCACCTAGAGACATCAAATTCGCAGATACACCGAAAATATGCATCATGGTGATGGCAAATAACATGGAAAGCGGAATTACCGAAGCAACAATTAAACCACCTCTAAGATTCCCCAATAAAATGATCAATATGAAAATTACAATTAATCCACCTTCAATCAAGTTTTTAGATACGGTTCCAATGGCTCTATCAATAAGACCTGAACGTTCTAAATAGGGTTCAATTATAACACCTTCCGGCAGTGATTTCTGAATGGAGGCTACACGTTCCTTTACTAAAGTTACAACATCATAACTGTTTTCCCCCTTTAACATCAGCGCTTGACCACCAACTACTTCTCCTTTACCATTCCAAGTAATAGCTCCATACCTCGGAGCACTACCAAATTGAACGGTCCCAATATCTCTAACCAGTACCGGAATGTTGTCCACCGTTTTAACTACAACCTTTTCAATATCAGCAATGGACTTTACCAACCCTTCCCCTCTAATGAAATAGGTATTGTAACGGTTTTCTATATAACTCCCACCTGTATTCTCATTGTTGTTTTTTAAAGCTCTGAATACTTCAGCAATGGTTAAATCGAGACTCCTCAACTTTTCAGGATTTACGGAAACTTCATATTGTTTCAGGAATCCTCCCCATCCACTTACTTCAATAATTCCCTTAGTACCTGCCAATTGTCTTTTTACAATCCAATCGTTGATACTTCTAAGCTCCATGGCAGAATACATGGTATCATAGCCAGGAGCAGTATGAATTATGTATTGGTAAATTTCTCCAAGCCCTGATGTTATTGGAGCCAATTCTGGAGTTCCGAAGCCTTCGGGAATCTCTTCTTCAGCAATTTTCAATTGCTCAGATATCAATTGCCGAGCGAGATAAATATCCATATCCTCCTCGAAAACAACGGTAATTACCGAAATTCCAAATCTGGAAATAGATCTTATTTCTTCTACATCTGGTAGATTACTCATCGCAATCTCTACGGGATACGTAATAAATTGCTCCACCTCTTGAGCTGCCAAATTGGGAGTCTTGGTGATGATTTGCACCTGATTATTCGTGATATCAGGTACGGCATCAATAGGTATTTTTTTCAATGAATATATTCCACATCCAATGAGGGCCAATACAAAAAGCCCAATTGCTAGCTTATTCTTGACAGAAAAAGCAATCAATTTATCGATCATGATAATTTTGTTTAAGTCAATAAATTACAGTTCTAGAGAACTGTCCAAAAAGTATTTAAGACTTAAACTTGGGGAGGTTGAAAATGGTTGCCAAAATGGTCACCATCGAAATTATTGTAGTAAATAGTATTGTGTACTTGAGGGCTGGAATACAGCGCCATAAAGGACTGGATGACAAAGGCCTCTTCCATATGAGTACCGCAGCAATCACATGAACAAAATGGAGAACAATCATCCGCATCTTCATCGTGATTATGATCGTGTGTAGTCGTATGTTCATGATCGCCACTGTGATTATCCAAATGACAAACCATTTCAATCATGGATTCAAATTGTTGAACCCCATCATCTGAACATGGCTTTACCGCAAGGAAAAACATCAAACTGGCTAATATGGCATATATACCTTTCACGAATACAAAGATATTTTTAATTTTTAATCGGACTGAAGATACATAGAAAAATTTGGATTTTTTAACAAAAGCCAAAAGCTGTACACAATTGGATCATTCCGACAAGACTATTTAAATCTACGGCTTATCTTTTCATATAATATATCCGCGATCAAAGCATGCGCTTCAACATTCCAATGCCCCGATGTGTTGGTACCTTTGTGAAAATACAAATCTTTAACCTTTCCTTTCAATTGCCTTCGGAGTGCTTGCTCCAAATCAATTAATGGAATCTGATAAGCCTGTAATAAATTTCGATATTCCTTTGGCATAGGGCGCTTCCCCCTATAAACAATGGTACAATTTCTTCTATTCCAATTAGTCAATATCTTCTGAATGACTGGAGATATTTCGATCGATTTTGGCGTATTTACCTCTGGGCTAGTCAGCAATCCATCGAAAAGTATTTCTATAGTATTTCCAGACTCTACTTGCCTATAAGCACTTCTAGCTAGATGCAATAGCGCTGAATTTCGCAATAGGGGTAATAACCATTTAATTTTAGGACTTTGTAAAGCATTTTTATCCAGAACGAATAATGCCAGATCATCCTCATTTTCATGAACAGTTGGAATGAATGGATCTGTATCATCCTGATCAAAATCGTCATCTGATAAAAAGAAAAAGGAGTGATCTGCTTCCAAAATGGAGTCGAAAATCAAGTATCGAGCATAACTATCCGAAAAATCAAAAGCAGACATGGATAAATTCACACAATCATATGGAATTGATTTCGTGGAAAGATGATGTAAAAAATGATGACGTTTAAATACCTGATGTGCTTCGGAATATGAATCTCCGTAAAAGTTAAATCTCCTAGCTCCTTCTTTATTTGATTTAAATGAAACAAAGCCATTCTCATCTGATTCCAGTAAACTGAAGCCTTCATTATAAAAAACCAATTCCTCATTGGATTTAAATAACTTCCCTTTCTCCAAATCAATCTCTGTCCATAAGGGTTGAGCAATACCGGTTAACCTTAAAAAAAGCTCTAAGACTATTGCACCAACCGACAAGGCTAGTAGAAATTGAACACTATGTTTCATAAGAGACCTCAAAACTGAAAATATATAAAAGGCATTGCTTTATGTTGGAACATAAATACAAAAGATAGCATTAATAAAAGGAAAAGTACTGCGTAAGTGACTGTTTTAGGTAAATAATGGTATAAAAAGATCTGCGTTTTAGCCTTACGATGCATCAAGTCCATTCCAAGAACAACAGTTAAAAATGCCATGGACATCCCCATTAATCGCCATCCTTCCTGACTCGTATTTATACTCCCTATCTCGGTCAATATTTCAAATCCAGCCTCTATGGTTTCTACTCTAAAAAATAACCAGGTTACCAAAACCAATAGATAGGTTAAAGCAATTTTTGGGACATGTGATAAACGTAGTGATTGATCAGATTCAATGATTGTTCTATACTGATTCCTCCATCGTTCCAAGGATAGATAAATTCCATGTAGACCTCCCCACATCACGAAGGTCCAACTAGCGCCATGCCACAAACCACCCAAAAGCATGGTGATCATCAGGTTTCTGTATGTAGCGCCAACACCTCTTCTATTTCCTCCCAAGGGTATATATAGATAATCACGTAACCAAGAGGACAATGATATATGCCATCTTCTCCAAAACTCAGTAATGCTTCTGGATAAATATGGCTCTTCAAAGTTCTTAATTAAATCAACACCAATCAATTTAGATACTCCCCTGGCAATGCTGGTATATCCCGAAAAATCTGCATAAATCTGAACACTAAATAATATAAGTGCTGCGAATAATTCCTGCCCATTATAGTGACTGTAATCGGCAAAAATTGGATCCACAATACGAGCAGCCGCATCTCCTATCATTACCTTTTTAAACAATCCAAGTATCAATAAATGAATACCTTCCTTTATTTGAATCTTAGTTGGTCTTAACTGGGTTTTAAACTGTTTAAGCAGATTATCAGCCCTTTCAATGGGACCAGCAACAAGCTGTGGAAAAAAGCAAACATAAAGTGCAAAATGCAAGAAGTTCTTCTCTGCCTTTTGTTTACCACGATAAACATCAATGGTATAGGATAGCGTTTGAAAGGTATAGAAGGAGATCCCTACTGGCAATAAAACCTTTAGATACCAGGCCGAATATTGAACATCCAAACTATCTAAAATAAGATAGAAGCTATCAATAAAGAAATTAAAATATTTGAAAAAGGCTAAGATTCCAAGATTAACCAAAATACTACAAGACACGAATATCTTCTTGTGTACATCACTTGATGAATCTTCAATTTTTTTCGATAGGAAAAAATCTACCAGGGTTGATAACAGTACTAAAATTGTGAATCGCCAATCCCAATAGGAATAGAAGAGATAACTGGTCAGTACTAAAAATGAAACCTTCCATTTATTCGTTCTAATCAAATAAAACATTGGCAAAACAATCGCCAAAAAGATGAAAAATATGAACGAATTAAATAACATAGGAATTATACATGCAACATTTTAAAAACCAATTCTTTCAATAAATCATCATCTGAAATAGATGCATTCTCTATTCCCTTTGATTTTGTATCAGCTTCTCTTAAGAAAGATAAAATCGACACACAACGCTTTAGGTTATAACTCGACATTGCCGCGATATAATCCTTGGAAAAGTAGGGGTTTACTCTTAAAGCTTTTGCAATTGAAGCTGGATCCTTACTTTCCAGACCGTGGCATACAATCACCTTGGATACAAAACCAAACAAAAAACTAAGACTGACCTGTAAAGGGTGTGATTTTTGATTAGCAGCAAAATGTCTAACAATTTTCTGAGCTTTGAAGGCATCTTTCTTAATTAACGCATTTTGCAGTTCAAATAGGTTAAAATCCTTTAAAATACCTACGTATTCCTCTACTAATGCCGCCGTAATATTTTTATCCTCCCCGGCATTCATCTGTAGCTTATCCAACTCATTTACTAAGATGGATAACTCCGTTCCGGTTTTCTCAATCAACATTTGAAGGGCCTTAAATTCAATTTTAAAACCTCTTTTTTTCAAATATTCCTTCACCCATCCTTCTACTTGATTCTCATAGAGGCGGTTTGCTTCAAGAAATACCCCATTCCCTTTTATGGCCGTATACAATTTGGTGCGTTTATCGACCTTTTTATGCATATAACAAAGTACTAAAATAGTACTTGGATTGGGTTGAGAAATATAAGATGCCAGTTTATCAATTTGCTTCAATTGCTGCGCTTCCTTTACGATTACCAACTGGTGTTCAGCAGTAAAAGGAAAACGCTTAGCCTCAGAAATTAAGGTAAGCACATCAATATCACGACCATACAACACTCTAAGATCAAAACTTTTTTGAGCCTCATCCAGGACAGTTGCTTCTAATAAATTTGAAACACTATCAATGAAATAATCCTCTTCTCCACCTAACAAATAGATAGGTGAAAAGTTCTTCTTTTTTATGTCTGAAACTATTTGATCGTACGTCATAACCCTCCTTCTGTCACGAAAAGAAATATTTTCTAAGCGTGACACTATTCAACTTGTTAAAAAGCAAATAAAAATACCTAGCGAATATAATTTGTTTTGACTGAATTCATCCAATATTCAATCAATAAATGTATCAATACATAAATTTAGCGCTAAAAAAAGCCATCCCGAATAATTCGGAATGGCCCTGAAATGAATACTAAAATTCATTACTCTTTATAAGGTTCCAGTATAGCGTTGACTTTAACATCAATAACTTCGGCAATGTTCTTAAATACAATCCTTGGGATTTTTATTTTATGGTCTTTCAGATCTACACGGAAATTAGATTGTAAGGAAATAATACCTTCCTTAACTTCTACAACCAGATCGATTACTCGATCCCTTTTTTCACCATGGATATCCAATATTCCAGTTAATTTAGACTGATAAGTACTGTCTTGTGAAAGATCCATATCTCCCATAAACTTACCTGAAAAACTTCCAGTAGGGTATTTGTCCGACTCCATATAATTTTCATTGAAATGCTCCTGCATCAGAGCTTTTGCAAATTCAAAACTCTTGATACGAACTTCAAAATAAAATTCCTTATTATCGAGATCCATAAGACCTTCTAACTCATCGGAAGTAGCCTCTATATCTTCTAAAATAGTACTTGAATAAAATTGAGAAGTTCCAGATGAAAGGCTATAGATCTGAGCTTGTAATCCCAATCCAACAATACATGCTAAACTTAGTAATAATTTTTTCATAATACATTAAAAATCAAAGGTTCGACTTATATTAAATCCGAAATATATTCCACCATCATTAATATCACCAGCCGTTTCTGTAATTAATCCTGGCTCTGTCATTGCCCGTGAATTACAAATATGTAGTTGGAACACATGTCCACCTGTTTCAATATCAAATCCTATTCCAAAAGCATTAAAATAATTTTGAAAGTTTGCAGCACTTTTAGCTTCATCCGTTTCTACCCTATAAAAGTATTCCACATTGAAACTCACTCTTTTAGAAATTTTATACCTACCTCCCATTCCTAGTGCGAAAAAGGTATTCAAATCGGTAGATTTCTCCACCACATTTTTGTGCACCAAAGTAGGCATTAATTGTAAGGATAAATCTGAATTAAACTTCCGAGCCATGATTAACTGGTGCGAATAGGATAATCTTCCATCTGTAGGGAAATCATCTGGAAAACTCTTTACCGTTTTCACCTCCATGGAACTCAGCCATACAATTTTCATTGGAAAATGCTTATCTCCTCCATCTACTTGATGTTTCAAGGCGTACTTCACAAATCCATCGAACACCTTATTAAAACTACTTCTTCCCAATCCAATTTCGAGATCATCGGTAAGACCGTATTCCAAAGACATTCTCATATCAGCATTATCCAATCCCCATAACTCATAAGCTCCAGTATTCAACTGGCCAAACCTATGCGAAATTCGGACGTCCAATTCACCTTTCGCCATGGTCATTACAGAATGACCTGTCACAACTCTAGTTGATTTAAATACAGCATTTACAGATTCAGAAACTTCTTTCTTATTTTTGTTCAATCTATCTTTTAAGCTATTCTGAGCAAAGGCAGAACCCGCTAATAGCAAAGTACAAATACTAAATATTTTCAGCACCTTCATTTATCCAAGATTTAATTTTATCTATGTTACATTGATCCATTTTATTTGCACTCAATGGCATTGAACTAGCATTTCCATTCTGTTCAATAGCCTCCATCAATCTACCATTTTCCACATAACTTTTTACAACAGAAAAATCGGACAAATCTATACCTTCACCAGCCGATCCAGCGTTATCACTATCATGACACCTAAAACAACTCACTGAGAATATTTCAGTTATATCTGTACTGAATCTCATATCGCTTGTATCACACGCTGGAAAATCCTCTTCTATGTTTTCACTTGTACATGCCATTGCTAAACAAACCAAGGCTGCACTAAAAATCAACTTCTTCATTCCTGTTTTCTAATCTATATGAGGGGTCCATGAACCAGCAAATAACAATTATCTACTAGTCAATAATTTTGGAATGTAAAACTACACAATTTCAATTAAATCCAACAAGTTTATATAATTGGATGCCATTTAAAACAATTTGATACTATGTGTAAAAAAAAAAGCAAGACCAATAATGGTCTTGCTTTTTTATATTTATACGATGTGAAAATCTTACGATAAACCAGAAATTCTTCCATCATTATCTATATCCATTCCTTCAGAAGCAGGAGTTGCTGGTAAACCTGGCATACGCATCATTTTCCCCAAAATAGGAATAACAAATCCGGCTCCAACAGCATATTCAAACTCTCTTACCGTTACTCTAAATCCTTCCGGTCTAGCGTACAGCTTATCATTATCAGATAATGATTTTTGAGTTTTAGCCATACAAATCGGTAGTTCATTCAGGCCAAGCGAATCCATCTTTTTGAGATCCATTTCAGCTTTTTTAGTATAATCTACTCCATCTGCGCCATAAATTTCTTTTGCAATGGTTTCAATTTTGTCTTTTATAGAAGCATTCCAGTTATATAACTGCGTAAAGTTGTTTTTACCACCTTCAACTTCTTCAACAACTGCTTTTGCTAAATCTGTAGTTCCTTCACCTCCGAAAGCCCAACCTTCGCAAATCACAGCTTTTACTCCTATGCTAGCACATTTATCCTGAATCCATAGCGTCTCTTCCATAGAATCATCTTTAAATGCATTAATGGCAACCACAGGATTCAATCCGAACTTTCTACAGTTCTCTATATGCTTTTCCAGATTTGCAAAACCTGCCTGAACCCTTTCCATGTTAGCTACACCATATTCTTCTTTGGTAGCACCTCCGTGATGTCTCAATGCTCTAATTGTTGCAACAATTACCAAAGCCTTTGGTTTCAACCCTCCAGAAACACATTTAATATTTAGGAACTTTTCGGCTCCAAGATCTGCTCCAAATCCGGCTTCTGTAACCACATAATCCGATAAGGCCAATCCCATCTTAGTTGCAATAATGGTGTTAGTTCCTTGTGCAATATTTGCAAATGGACCACCGTGGATAATTGCAGGATTCCCTTCTAATGTTTGAACAAGGTTTGGCATAATAGCATCTTTCAATAAGATAGCCATTGCATTTTCAGCCTTCAAATCTCTAGCATAGATAGGCTTTTTATCTAAAGTAAATCCGATAAAGATATTACCCAATCTTGTTTTCAGATCTACAAAATTCTCTGACATACACAGGATCGCCATTACTTCCGATGCAGGCGTAATATTGAATCCATCTTGTCTTGGGATACCGTTTGCAGTACCTCCCAAACCAATTGTAATATCTCTTAGCGCACGATCATTCATATCCATTACTCGTTTCCAAACAATGGTACGAGGATCGATCCCTAAACTTCTAGTTTTACTCTGAATATTGTTATCTATAAGTGCAGACAATAAGTTGTTTGCTTTTTCGATAGCCGCAAAATCACCTGTAAAATGCAAGTTGATATCCTCCATTGGAATAACCTGAGAATATCCACCACCAGCTGCACCACCTTTGATTCCGAATACTGGACCTAAAGATGGCTCTCTAAGTACAACAGTTGTATTTACCCCTATTCTATTCAATCCTTCAGTAAGACCAATAGAAGTAGTTGTTTTACCTTCACCTGCCGGAGTTGGTGTCATAGCAGTTACCAAAACCAAATTTCCTTCTCCTCTATCACTACTCAATAGGTGTAGTGGAAGTTTAGCTTTGTATTTTCCATACAATTCCAAATCGTCTTCTCCTACTCCAATTTTGGTAGCTATATCCTTAATCGGTCGTATCACCGCTTGTTGCGCAATTTCTATATCCGACAAATTGTGTTTTACTCTTTTCTCTTCAATCATGGCCATCTAAATAATTTTAATGCATTCAAAATTCGTCAAAACAAGGATAACAAAATATGACAATTATCTGGTACAAAACAAATTTAGCCCATATTTTAATAGTTTATTCTCGATTATAGCTCACAAACAATAAAGGTCATCTTATATTTTAATAAGATGACCTTTTAAATAAGATTTAAGCGAATGGCTTATTTACAATCGCAAGATTTATCTTCCGAAATTATATGCGTCAATATGGCCGTAGAATCACAATTGTCAAAGAAAAATTCCAAATCAATATCGTTTACTTCGCGTTCCAAAACATATTTTTTGCAAGGTTTCGCCTTTATATCTACTACGGAACCATCAAAATCTCTTTCTTTCAAAAACTCCGCAATCATATTTTGACTTAAGTTAAAACATCGCGCTTGACACTCTGCCAAGGGCTCCATTTCAAAATCCTTTTCAGCAATATTATTTACAATCCTATCCGAAGGTAAATACGTGAATCTCGTATTTTTCTTAGTCCAAATGTACTTAACTGCAACAATTCCAAAAATCAATCCAATACAATAAAATAGTATCCTTTGCTTTAATGACATATCTATCTAAATTTTCCTAGATGCAGGCTGATATCACTGAATGGAATATTGAATAATTCCGCGATATATTCACTGCACATTTTTCCGCGATAAATATACACCCCTTTTTCCAAATATTTCAAAGTTTTTATAGCTTCTGTTGTCCCACCATAATCACCTATATTAAGTAGGAAAGGAGCAAATACATTACTTAAGGCATAGGATGCGGTTCTGGCAACCATAGAACCGATATTTGGCACACAATAATGAATAACACCATATTTCTTAAAGCAAGGGTGATCTATAGGCCTCAATTCCGAGGTTTCAATACAACCTCCCATATCTATACTAATATCAATAATGATAGATCCGGTTTTCATCTGCTGCACCATTTCCTCTGTCACAATAATAGGGGATCTTCCTTTTTTAGGTCGAATGGCTCCTATTAATACATCTGCTTCTTTTAAAGCTTGTTCTAAAATTTTAGGCTTGATAATAGCTGTATAGATACGCTCTTGAAATAAACCCTGAAAACGCCTGAGTCGTTCTATGGATCGATCGAATACCTTTACTCTTGCTCCCAATCCTAAAGCAGATCGTGTAGCATATTCTGCCACGGTACCGGATCCTATAATTACAATTTCAGTTGGAGGAATTCCTGTTAAACCACCAAACAATTGCCCTACTCCACCTTGTGAATTGGTTAAATACTGACCGGCAATAATTACAGAAGTATTTCCTGCAATTTCACTCATAGATCGAACAATGGGGTACAATCCAGTTTCATCTTGCAGACTCTCAAAGGCGATAGCAGTAACTTTCTTTCGCATCAGAGAACTAAAATATTCTCTTTTTTGCGCAGCCAATAGAATAGCGGAAATGATCGTTTGATTGGGCTTTAATAAGGCGATCTCATCCTTTGTTGGTGGATCTACCTTTAAAATGACATCCGCTCCGTAGACTTTTTTGATATCGTAGGCAATTTCAGCCCCAGCCTCACTAAAATCAGAATCTGTGAATTTTGCACCATCTCCAGCACCAGTCTCAACAACCACCCTATGACCGTTTTTCACCAGCATATCAACGGCATCCGGAATAAGCGCTATACGCCTTTCCAAAAAAGAACTCTCCTTGGGAATACCTATAAATAGTTCCTTCTTCTTTTTCGCAATTTCCAACATCTCCTCCTGAGGAAGGATAAGTTTACTAACATCAATCTTCAAATGCTCTGGAACATCCATAGGCTAAATATGTATCAAGCGGTAATTTAATATACTCGTTCTTTTGATAATCTTTCATTCAAATAAGGTTGACAATATACGAATTTGATCAGCTAAAGCCAAGTAATTCAGCTGCTAAGTGAAGATTTCGAGATAACACAAAACATACGTTAACCAACTGATTTACAACAATAAGTCCATCTCATATAATTAATCCAATTGACATAAAACCTGACAAAAATCAGTTTTAATTTTTATTTAAATTAAATATAAATAAGCTTGTTTAATTAAATTCTTCCTCCTACTTTTGCCCTGTTTATAATCAATCTAGATAACGGAAATAATGATCACAAAAGTATCTAAACTTACACTAAGCCTAGCAGCTACAGCCCTACTACTTACATCTTGTACAAAAGATGACAACGATAACGATTACTCTGTTCCAAGTACGTATAATTTCGAGAATGCTAGTTATTCAGGACAAGTTCAACGTTTGGACATGTTGGGAGAGATGACAAGCTATATGAAAACTGCAACAAATGGAGACATCATCGATGCAGTACAATTAAAAGCTATGTATGCAAATGATGCATTTGCATGGACGAATACTGATCTAAATGGGTCAACGAAACAGTTGAAAAACAAAACCCAACAAAATGAAAGACCAGTAATTGAAGCATGGATGGATGCACTAGCATCAGCTTCTGCATCAACTACAGAAGGTAGTAATGGAGTTGCCGGAATTGTTACTTCTGGAGACGGTGCAAAAAAATACCTTTTCGATGAAAACGGAATGGAACCTGTTCAAATGATTGAAAAAGGTCTAATGGGATCATGTTTCTATTACAATGGTACTTCTGTTTATTTGAGTGTAGGTAAAATGAACGTTGAAAACGATTCTACTGCAGAAGGTAAAGACTATACAGATATGCAACATCACTGGGATGAATCATTTGGTTACCTATCGGCTCCAACTGACCTAAGTAATGACAATATTAAAGAATATGATGGTCTTAGATATTGGGGAAAATATATGGCGAAAGCTTACGATGGAGGTCTAAATACGGTTGACAATATCATGTCTGCTTATATTGCCGGACGTTCAGCGATCGACAATAAGGATTATGATAAAAGAGATGAAGAAATAGCAAACATTCAAAACGAATGGGAAATTGTTATTGCTACTACTGCTATCCACTATTTGAATGGAGCAATCAGTGACTTTGCAGATGATGCTAAGAGAAACCATCAATTATCTGAAGCTTATGCATTTATTACAGGTTTGAAATACAATGCTAATAAGAACATTTCAGAGGATGATGTTGATGCTGTACTTACTAGTCTAGGATCTAATTTCTATGACATCAGCGTGGTTAATATCACAGCAGCTAAAACAACATTGGCTACTGCTTTGAACCTGGATGACAATTTCTAGAAACCTGACAATAGTCAATAAGATTAAGCGAGATAAAGTGTAATTTTGTCTCGCTTAGTCTTACTTAAACAAAGACTAAATAAGCATAAAACCAATTAGCATGAAGGTTATCAGACAATTAGGATTAGTAATAGGCTGTATCATAGCCCTTATTTCTTGTGAATCGGACAAGAAAGACAAGGTTGCCTATACGGAGTTCTTTACCCATGTGGTGGACAATATAGTGATCCCATCCCTAACAGATTACCAAACTGATTTTAATGCATTAAAATTATCTGTAGATGATTTTAATACTGATCCTACCCTTGCTAAATTAAACAGCTTACAAATAGACTTTAAGGACAATTATATCCTTTGGGAGTCTATCGAATTATTCAATTTTGGTCCTGCCCAAGATGCGGAAATCTTATTATCTCAAAGTTTTAATTCATTTCCTTGTGAGATTAGCCAAGTTGAAGCAAATATTATTGCCGGGAGTTATAACCTAGGAAGTGCAGCCAATATATTTGCAGTGGGACTACCTGCAATGGATTATTTACTTTTTGGCCTGGCAAACACAAACGAAGATATCCTAAGTTATTATACTACAGATGCAGCTGCCGATAGCAGAATGGATTACCTAAAGGCCGTATCTGATTTATTGAATGAGAAAATAAACTTGACGGTTAGTCGCTGGCCAGGGCTAAGAGATACTTTTATTACCAATGAAGGAACCGGTAACAGTTCTTCACTCTCAGTCATTTTCAACGAATACCTTTCCCACTACGAAAGCATCAAAAGAGATCGATTTGCATTGCCTGCGGGTTATGCCACTTCATTTGGAATTCCAATTGAAAAAGATCCAACTTCAACAGAGGGGTACCATTCAGGTATTTCACACCTATTACTACAAGCCAGCATTACAGCAAGTAATAATTTCTTCTTGGGTAAAGGATTGGGTACAACGGATATTGGTTTTTTCCACAAATTGCAAGAATACAATGCCCAATCTACTATCGTAGATGGTGAATTACATACTGCTATAGCCGATCAATACATCATTATTAAAGATATAGCACTTGAATATACCGGTCCAATAGAGGATCAAATCATAGCCGATACGGATGCTATGGCCCCTTTTAAATCTCAGTTACAAAAAATGGTACCTATGATTAAATCAGATATGGTGTCCTATTTGTCTGTGAACATTACCAGTTTTGATAATGATGGTGATTAATGCGAACAACTTGGAATAACATATTATTTTCTAAGGTCGATATTTCAACCCTGGCTTTCTTTAGGGTTGCATTTGGTCTTTTGATGCTTATTTCAACTTTGCGTTATTGGGCAAATGGTTGGGTATATTCTCAATTGATAGAACCTACACATTTTTTCCACTACTATGGTTTTGAATGGATAAAACCTTTACCTGAACTTGGTATTCATATAGTGTACCTTATTATGGTACTTGCTACCGCCGCAATCGCTCTTGGTTATTTCTACAGAATTGCAGCAGCACTATTCTTTATATTGTTCACCTATACTGAACTTATAGATATTACCAATTACCTCAACCATTATTACTTTATCAGCCTCGTTGCGCTTATGATGGTATTCTTACCAGCCAACAGAGCCTTTTCATTGGATGCAGTACGTCATCCATCCATTAAAACTGACACTGTCCCACGTTGGACCATTGAAATTATACGATTCCAATTAGCCATAGTATATTTCTATGCAGGAATTGCAAAATTAAATCCAGATTGGTTATTTGACGCCATGCCTATGAGCATTTGGCTACAAGGGAGAAGCCACTGGCCAATCCTTGGATCACTCTTTACAGAACAATGGGTTGCTTACGCTTTTAGTTGGGCAGGATGCCTATACGATTTGAGTATTCCCTTCTTACTTTACAATGCAAAAACTAGAAAATTTGCATTCCTTCTTGTGGTTGTTTTCCACGTCTTAACGAGAATGTTGTTTCCAATCGGAATGTTTCCGTTTATCATGATAACGGCCACTTTAACTTTTTTCTCATCTGGCTGGCACAGAAGAATTTTGGAGAAAATACAAGGCTTTTTAAATCCAATACCGTTAAATCTGGAAAATAGCGGTAAAAAAGCACCAAAATTTGCACTTAGAAAGGGTCAAAAGTTTATTAGTTCAGTGATATTTATTTTCTTTGCACTCCAATTAATTTTTCCATTCCGATATGTATGTTATCCTGGGAAATTATTTTGGACAGAACAAGGGTTTAGATATTCTTGGCGTGTAATGCTTATGGAAAAGGTAGGGACCGCATTTTTCTATGTTCAGGATACTGATTCAGACAAGAAATATGAGATCAATAACCGTGATTTCCTTACAGTACAACAAGAGAAAATGATGTCTACCCAGCCGGACCTGATCCTTCAATATGCGAAAATCATTGAAGCTGAAGTGGGAAAAAAGGGCTGGGATGACCCAAAAATAACAGCGGACATCTATGTTACCTTAAACGGTAAACGCAGTAAGCAGTTTATTGACCCAGAGGTTGATTTAACAAAGCTTACAGATGGATTCCGACACAAAACATGGATTTTACCTTTTGAAAATGAGTAAAATAAAACACTATATATTCTTTTCATTATTACTACTATGTGTGACAGCACAAGCTGGTTTTCAAATCAGTGGTAGAGTATTGGATAAAGATACACAAGAAGGTATACCTAATGCATCTGTATGGGTAGACGCTAAACATGGTACTGTTTCAAATAGTGAAGGATATTATACCATTAATAATCTAAAAAATGGGACTTACACGCTTTCCATTCAATATGTATCGTACGAGTTATTCGAAAAGAAAATTACAATTGATGGTTCATCTGTTGTTCAAAATGCACATCTAAAAATCAATAATGCTGTCATGGCTAATATCGTTTTGGAAAACAAAAGCGGTATGAAAGATCAACGTACGATTGTTCGTTTGAATGCCATTGAAGGAACAACTATCAATGCTGGTAGAAAAAATGAAGTAATCCTTGTTGAACAAGGAAATTTCAATAAAGCAACTAACAATAGTAGACAGATATTCGCGCAAGTACCCGGATTGAATATTTGGGAAAGCGATCAAACAGGATTACAGTTAGAAATTGGAGCAAGAGGGTTAAGCCCACAAAGAACTGCCAACTTCAATACCAGACAAAATGGATATGACATTAGTGCAGATGCATTAGGCTATCCAGAAAGTTACTATACTCCCCCATCAGAAGCTATAGAAAAAATTCAATTGATTCGTGGAGCAGCCTCTTTACAATACGGACCGCAATTTGGTGGAATGCTTAATTTCAAATTAAAAGAGGGAGCGAGAGACAAGCAATATGAAGTAGTATTAAGACAAACTGGTGGTTCTTTTGACCTGATGAATACTTTTGTAAGTATCGGTGGTCAATTGAAAAATACCAATTATTATTCTTTTTACCAGAAGAAAAGTAGTGGTGGATGGAGACCTAACTCTAGTTTAGAAGCCAACACGGCTTACCTACATTTGGATCATCATTTCTCTGAGGACTTCAAAACGACATTGGAATTGACCCATATGGACTATTTGGCTCAACAGCCAGGTGGACTAACAGACGACCAGTTCTATGATGACCCTACACAATCCAACCGTTCTGCCAATTGGTTTAGAGTAAACTGGAATATTTTTGCGCTAAAAACAGATTATAAAATAAATAACAGAACCCAATGGAACTCTCATCTATTTGGTTTAATAGCAGAAAGAAGTGCATTAGGTAGGCTGGATAACATCTCCTGGGCTGAAGAAAACTTGCCGGAAAATAGGGATTTAATCAAATCTACCTTTAAAAATTGGGGATTAGAGAGCCGTCTGATCCACAGGTATCAATTCTTTGGTAGAAAATCCGCTATTCTAACAGGGTTAAGATTTTACCAGGGTAAGACACATAAAGACCAAGGTTTTGGGGATAGCACAAAGGATCCTAATTTCGCCCTATATCAAGAGCGAAATAATAAAGGTGTATTCTTCGATTTTCCAAGTCAGAATATCTCCCTGTTTGCAGAAAACCTAATCAAGGTAACAGATGAATTTACCATTACTCCTGGCGTAAGGTTTGAGAGCATTAGAACACAATCTGAAGGATATGTTCAATTCGAAAATCCTAATAATACGGATGAGATTCTACGCTTGAATCAATCCAAAGACTTAAACCGAAATGTCCTTCTTTTCGGTATTGGATCTTCGTTAAAAGCTAATGAAGAAACGGAGATTTATTTCAATGTTGCAAAGAACTATAGAGCCATCAACTTCAATGACCTATATATAAGTAATACAAACATCAAGATTGACTCCAACTTAACGGATGAACATGGATACAATATTGATTTGGGTGTTCGGGGTACAATTGGGGAATGGGTAGATTACGATGTTAGTGCCTTTTACCTTATGTATAACGACCGTATAGGATATTCCCGTAAAACACATAAAGAAGAAGGTCCTCTACAATTTAAATCCTATAAACTGAAGACAAATATTGCAAATTCTAGAACTGGAGGAATAGAATCCTTTATATCTTTAAATGCACACAAATTCTTCACAAATCGAGAAGATCGAATTCTTAGATTTTTTGTAAACTTTTCCTACCAACAAGGGAAATATGTGGATGCCGAAGATTCTTCAGTAGATGAAAAAAAGATTGAATTAGTACCAGACTTTACATTTAGGTCGGGAATTCAATTTTCATACAAGAAATTTTCTGGCTCTATCATGTATAGCTATACGGATGAACAATTTTCAGATGCACAAAACTCAACATCGTCGAGTCAAAATGCATTGGACGGAATTATCCCTAGCTATCGCGTAACCGACTTATCTTTAAAATACGAGTTTCAAAAAAGCTGGACAATAGAATCTGGAGTAAACAACGTTTTAAATAATTCCTACTTCACTAGAAGAGCAGCCGGATATCCTGGCCCTGGAATTATCCCTTCACCAACCAGAAATTTCTATTTCAGTTTAGAAAAGAAGATCAACTAATCATCACATGAGAAAATTTATTTTAAGCTTATTAGCCGTTACCGGACTTGTAAGCAGCTGCCAAGAAAACTCAACAACAACTGAGGCTCCAATAGAAAAAGTTCAGGAGGTTGTTAATGTTTATACGCATAGATTCTACGATACAGACCAAAAGCTTTTCAAGGCTTTTGAAGCTAAATCAGGAATCAAAGTAAATGTAAAAAAAGACAAAGCAAATAAATTAATTGCACTACTTCAAGCTGAAGGTAACTCATCTGAAGCCGATTTATTGATTACAGTAGATGCCGGTAATTTGGGTTATGCTAAACAATTGGATTTATTGCAAGCTTTTAATTCAACGACCATTGACACCACTATCCCTAGTCAGTTTATTGACGGAGATCATAAATGGGCAGCCCTTACTCAACGAGCAAGAGTAATTGCTTATGACCGTACAAAGGTAGATCCAAAGAATTTGGATAGTTATATGGGGCTAACGAATAAAGAATGGAATGGTCAAATCAATATACGTTCTGCCAATAATATTTACAACCAATCTCTGTTGGCTTCTATCATTGCTCACCATGGTGAAGAAAAAGCGTTGGAATGGGCAAAAGGTATTGTGAATAACATGGCGCGTTCACCAAAAGGGAATGACCGTGATCAGGTAAAACAAGTTGCCTTGGGAGAAGGTAGTCTAGCGATTATCAACACCTATTATCTAGGGAAATTATTGGATTCTTCCAATGAAATGGAAGCCAATGCAGGAAAATCAGTATCGCTATATTTTCCAAATCAAGACAGCTTTGGAACACATATTAATGTAAGTGGAGCTGGTATTACCAAATACGCTCCAAACAAAGCAAATGCTGAAAAATTGATGGAGTTCTTATTATCTGAAGAGGCTCAAAAGGCCTATGCAGAGTCGAACTATGAATATCCGGTTTTACCAGGGGTTGAAGTATCTGAAATGCTTAAGTCTTGGGGTACATTCAAATCTGATGAATTGGATTTAGAATTACTTTCTACCTATAACCAAAAAGCGGTTGAAATTTTCAAACTGGCAGGTTGGAATTAATCCAATCTAACACTATAAAAAAAGGGCTCAAATGTACATTTGAGCCCTTTTTTATTTTAAGTATATAGGTCTTTCTAAAGTACAATTTCCACTTCAGATGGGTATTTCTCAATAAGTGACAACATCTTTTCCATCACCTCTTGACTTTCCCAATTGGTGTCAATATTATCCATTGCCAAGATCTCTTCCATTACTTTATCCTGTCTCAAACCTTCATTCATAGCATCTGCATATGGAATATGGCTAAAGGTTACCATAGAGTAAAGAGGCAACCATAATTCCGGATATGTTGCGTTAAATTTCTTTTCTATTTTCTTTCTCAACAAGAATTGTGGATCACCAGTCAGCTCACGCATTTCAACGAAATTACGCATAGCCAAAGATGCAATAGCATCTGTATTCGGCTTTCTACTTATTTCAAATTCCTTGAAAATAGTATCCCAATCATCTCCGTGTTCATTCATCAAATCAAACAAAACAGAGCAATCTTCAAAGCCTGCATTCATTCCTTGACCGTAGAAAGGAACGATTGCATGAGATGCATCTCCTATCAACCCTACTTTCCCATTTTTAGACCACGGAAAACAACGAACGATACAAAGTGATGAAGTGGGATTCTCATTATAATCCTTCAACAAAGTTGGCATCAATGGTACCGCATCTGCGAAAAACTCATTAAAGAAGTTCATGATTTTCTCATCTGAATCTAAAGCGGTAAAAGAATGCTCTCCTTCAAAAGGGAAAAATAATGTACAGGTAAAACTACCGTCTTCATTTGGCAGGGCAATCAACATATAATTACCTCTTGGCCAAATATGCAATGCATTTTTCTCCAGCTTATGAGAACCATCCGGGTTGGCAGGAATTTCCAATTCCTTATAACCATGTTCTATATATTCTTGTTGGTAATTGAACCTATCCGTTCTTTGCAGTCTAGATCTAACAGCAGAAAAAGCTCCATCAGCACCAAAAACATAATCAGACTTTTTCTCAAAAGTCTCACCAGTATTCGCATCCTCAAAGGTAACGCTTGGTAAGTTGGCATCCAATCCAACACATTTCTTATCGAAAATTACTTCAACGTTTCCTTCCTTTTCAGCAAGGTCAACCATGGCCATATTCAAACCACCACGAGAAACAGAATAAATTGCCTCCCCTTCCTTTCCATAAGGTTGCTCCGTAAGTGTTCCATCTACAGCATGCATAATACGCTTACGCATTGGGATTGCCACTTTTTCAATAGATTCTCTTAATCCTAGAATCTCCAAAGCTTTCCAACCTCTGTCTGATAATGCTAAATTGATGGACTTCCCAGCATACTCTTTTGCCTTTCTTGCATCAAAACGTCCTTCATATACAGAAACTTTATAGCCTGCTCTAGACAAAAATATTGAAGTAAGAGATCCTACTAATCCAGCTCCTACAACCGTAAATTCTTTCTTTTCTTCCATGCTTATTGTGCTAAACTTTCTTTTAATGCCTGACCAAAAGCATATACATCCTCATAACTATTATATAAAGGAACCGGTGCAATTCTAATTACATTAGGTTCTCTCCAATCTGCAATTACTCCTTTTTGTGTTAAGGCATCGAAAAAGTCCTTTTCTCTACCGTGAACAAAAATGGATAATTGACAACCTCTTTCTGCATTATTTGCTGGTGTGATAATTTCAAAATCACAATCATCAAATCCTGCCAATATATCTTTAATAACAAATTCCATATAATTGGTCATGGTTCTTGATTTTGCAATCAAGTTTTCCATGCCTGCTTCCATGAAAATATCCAATGAACATTTGTGAACTGCCATTGCCAATACGGGAGCGTTGGACACTTGCCACGCTTCTGCACTTTCAATGGGTACAAATCCTTTTTCCATTTTGAAGCGGACTTCTTTATCGTGTCCCCACCAACCTGCAAAACGAGGCAATTCTTTATTTGCATGATGACGCTCATGAACAAAGACACCCGATATACTTCCAGGTCCACTATTCATATATTTATACGAACACCAAGCAGCGAAATCTACGCCCCAATTATGCAATTCCAAATGAACATTACCGGCAGCATGAGCCAAATCCCAACCTACGGTAATTCCATTTTTTTGCGCTTCTTTCGTAATCGTTTCCATATCGAATAATTGTCCGGTATAATAGTTTACACCTCCAATCATCAATAACGCGATTTCATCTTTATGCTCTTCAATTTTCTGTAGAATATCTTCCTTACGAATACAATGCTCCCCTTCTCTAGGCCCCACTTCAATCAAGGCATCTGATGGATCGTATCCATGAAATTTCACTTGAGACTCCAATGCATATTGATCCGAAGGAAAAGCATGCTCTTCACAAATAATCTTGTATCGCTTACCGGAAGGGCGGTAAAAAGACACCATCAATAAATGTAAATTAGTAGTCAATCCATTCATGACAACAACCTCGGATGGCTTTGCCCCTACCAATTTTGATAAAGGTTCAGCGAATCTCTCATGGTAAGGCATCCATGGGTTTCTAGCATGAAAATGTCCTTCGACACCGTATTCTTTCCAATCTTCCAACTCAGTATTAAGCGCATTTGTTGCCTCCTTTGGCATGGCTCCTAATGAGTTCCCTGTTAAATATATAGATGGTTTCCCATTATAATTGGGAATATGAAATTGCGATCTAAACGTTGCCAAGCTATCTTTTGCATCCAAAGATTGTGCATAAGCAAGGTTATTTTGAAATTCTGACATTGTACTTTTTTTTTCTGGGCTTAAAAATAATGCTTTTTTCCTATGTCGAGGGATATTTTATCAATTGATTTTATTTACTAACATACGAATTCAACACATTCTATTTTTAATGTATACTCTTCAACCATTAATTCATAAAAAACACTTTCTCTTTTGAACGATAGTACGCATTAATCAACCTTATATTAAAAGTAAATACAAGGCAATTTGCAGTATTGGCAAGCCTTCTATCCAAAAGCTAAAATACAGGGGATTCCTATCCGGGCTTGCATTTTTTATTAAAAAATAACCCACAATAAAAACAGTCACTCCTACCATATAAAAGGCTTTTTCGATGGTGGGAAAGGAATGATTCCATAGAAACAATACGATAAAGCTTGCCCACAAGCCCAATGATAATAACCTAGCTCCCTTTACGCCCAACAATTTTGGAAGCGTTGGTTGTTTATCATATTTCACATCTCGTATGTCAAAAGGAATCGTGATAGCAAAAATAAATAAGAAGCGCTCACTGAACTGCAATATGCCTTCCATATCCCAAGCTAAATGGGATAATTGACGTGGTATCCCAACCGTAACAATCCCCCAAACCAGAGAAACCATGGCAATTTTGAAAAATGGCAAATCCCGTAGCCGATACCAGCTACCTCTGTATTTATATACTGGCAATGGATACATTATAGAAATAAGAACTGCCAAAGCTATAGGCAGGTAATTATCCAATTCAATTTTCAAGGCAAAAAAACCCAATGGAACTGTACAAAGCAGTAAACTTATCAAGTTCCATTTATACATTCTTTTATACCACCTTGCTCTCAGGTGATACACCTCCTGTACCATTATATGCATACGCACCAATCGTTGAAAATTGTACATAGCAATGGTCCCAAAGAAAACTAACAAGATATATGTATATCCTATTGATATCGCCAGATCTATAAAACTAATGGCACATAAAGAAGTCACTGCTAGCGCCACCCAAATATTCAATTCGGTAATAAATCTTAAAAAAGATTTCACAATTCTTATTTTAAACAAAATTAGAAGGTATTTTTATTATCTATCGCTATTTTCAAAGATATTTTAGTGTAAAAAATTGAACAGATTTTACCGGATTAATTTAAGATTGAAATATTCATTTTTTTTATGCTACACTATTAAATAAAATACGTCAAGAAAGCTTAATTTTGCTCAAAATTAGATTTTTTGATATGTACACAGATAAATTCACACTCAGACATATTGGTCCTAATAAAGAGGATCAAGCAGCAATGCTAAAAAAGATTGGCGCTAAAGACTTAGACGTATTGGTTGACCAAACTGTTCCTAAGGCTATTCGACTGAAAAGCCCACTCAACATTGGAGAAGGGATGAGTGAATATGAATATTTAGGTCATATCAAAGATTTAGCTAGCAAAAACAAGCTATTCAAAACATATATAGGTCTTGGATACCATCCAACGATCCTTCCAAGTGTAATTCAAAGAAACATTTTTGAAAACCCGGGCTGGTATACAGCCTATACTCCTTACCAAGCGGAAATCGCACAAGGAAGACTGGAAGCGCTATTGAACTACCAGACGATGGTAACGGATCTAACAGGTATGGAAATTGCAAACGCTTCCCTATTGGATGAGGCGACAGCAGCTGCTGAAGCAATGGCCATGTTATTTGGATCTAGATCAAGAGCTCAGAAAAAAGCCAATGCCCTTAAATTCTTCATTTCTGATGAATGTTTTCCACAAACAATTTCAGTTGTTGAGACTAGAGCGATTCATTTCGGAATCGATTTAGTTGTTGGAAGCTTTGAAGAAATTGAGTTGGATGAAAGCTACTTCGGTGCAATCGTTCAATACCCAAGTGTTACAGGTTATATCCATGACTTCACAGCATTTGTTGAAAAAGCAAAAAGCTTCGATATCAAATTAGGGTTTGCTGCTGATTTGATGGCATTGACACTATTAACTCCTCCGGGGGAACTAGGTGCAGATGTTGTTTTCGGTACCACGCAACGTTTCGGTATCCCTATGGGATATGGTGGACCACATGCGGCCTACTTTGCGACTAAAGAATCGTACAAAAGACAGATTCCTGGGAGAATCATTGGTGTTTCAAAAGATGCCTCAGGTAACAGAGCTTTAAGAATGGCGCTTCAAACCAGGGAGCAGCACATCAAAAGAGATAAAGCAACTTCAAATATCTGTACTGCCCAAGTATTATTGGCAGTAATGGCAGGTATGTATACAGTATACCATGGAGCCGAAGGCTTAACTGGTATTGCTACAAAAATTCACCATACGGCTACGACCCTTGCTTCTGCAATTGAAGAATTGGGTTATGAGCAACTAAATGATCACTATTTCGACACTTTGGTTATCGACCTTAAAGATGACAAGGCAGAGATCGTAAATCATTTAGCCATTGAATCTAAAATTAACTTCCTATATATAGACACACAAACTATTGCTATCAGTGTTAACGAAACTACTAGCATTCAAGATCTGAATGATATCCTATTAGTTTTAGCTACAGCAAATGGTGAGGAGTCAGTGTCTATTACGGAATTGGTAGAACGTAATGCACTACCAAATAACTTATTGAGATCAAGTGATTTCTTAACGCATCCTGTATTTAATAGCTACCGTTCTGAAACGGATATGATGCGTTATATCAAGAAACTTGAGCGTAAGGATTTATCATTAAATCATTCTATGATTCCATTAGGATCATGTACCATGAAGCTAAATGCTGCTTCTGAAATGATCCCATTGAATGAAAGTCTATTTGCCAATATCCACCCATTTGTACCTAAAGACCAAGCGGAAGGATATCAAATTATGATTGAAGAATTGGGAAGAGACTTGAGTGAGATTACTGGATTCCATTCAGTAAGTTTCCAACCAAACTCAGGTGCTCAAGGTGAATATGCTGGTTTATTGGTTATCAAGGCATACCACGAAGATCATGGAGATATGCAAAGAGATATTTGTCTTATCCCATCTTCTGCACACGGAACAAACCCAGCGTCAGCTTCTATGGCCGGGATGAAAATAGTTGTTGTTAAAAGTAACGAAGACGGTACCGTTAACATCGATGATCTTAGAGAGAAAGCTGAAAAATACAGTGCAGAATTATCTTGTATCATGATTACCTATCCTTCAACCAATGGGGTTTATGAAGAAGGGATCATTGAAATTACAGATATCATCCACCAACATGGCGGATTAGTATATATGGATGGTGCGAATATGAACGCACAAGTTGGACTAACTAACCCAGGTAATATTGGAGCTGATGTATGTCACCTGAACCTACACAAAACCTTCGCTATTCCACATGGTGGTGGTGGACCAGGTATGGGACCAATTGGAGTTGTTGAAAAACTAGCGCCATACCTACCAGGACATTCAGTTGTTGAATCAGGAGGAGAAAAAGCTATCGAGGCTGTTTCTGCTGCACCATATGGTAGTTCATTTGTATTGTTGATCTCTTATGCTTACATCAAAATGATGGGAGGTGAAGGATTAACAGAAGCTACTAAGTTCGCTATCTTAAATGCAAACTATATCAAAGATAGTTTGAAAGATGATTATACCATCTTATTTACAGGAAGTCAAGGACGTGTTGCACATGAAATGATTTTGGAATGTAGAGATATTAAAGAAGCTTGTGGTGTTGGAGCTGTCGATATCGCAAAACGATTGATGGATTACGGATTCCACGCTCCTACAGTATCTTTCCCAGTAGCCGGTACTTTAATGGTAGAACCTACAGAAAGTGAAAGTAAAGCTGAGTTGGATAGATTCATTGAAGCTATGCAAGCCATTCGTGAGGAAGCTAGAGGTATTGAAGATGGTCAATTCCATCCTACAGACAATACTATACTAAATGCCCCGCATACTATGGAGCAAGCAACAAGTGATGAGTGGATGTTTAGCTATTCTCGTCAAAAAGCAATTTACCCACTTAAATGGGTTGCAGAAAACAAATTCTGGCCTTCAGTTAGAAGAATTGATGACGCTTTTGGAGATAGAAATTTGATTTGTAGCTGTCCTTCAATTGAAGAATATGCAGAAGAAATGTAAATTATTGTGAAAAAATTGAAAAAATAAATACTGATTCAGTATACAGGTTACTTGATTTTTTCTTTAAATTTGTTACGCAAACATAAAAATAAAACGATGAAAAAAATTTTACTATCCGCAGGTGCTCTTTTGTTAGTGTCTGGAGCAGTTGCTCAGGAGAAAGTTCTAATGAACGATGTTAAGGTAAATCCAAATGCTGAGATGCTAGCTCTTCCACCTGCTACTGGATGGTTGAACTGGGCCAATGCAATAGATATTGAGAACGGAGAAACTATGGAAACTTCTCTTATCACTATCGCTCAAGATTCTACACTTATCATGGGAGAATTCAGTGACGGTACTACAGCACACCCATTTATGCATGCTGCAGCTGTTATGTTTGACCCATCTGATGGTATTTATGAATTCCTTACTGATGACAATTCATATACTGCAGATTCTTTGGCTGTGACTTATGGTTATAGAAGAGGGGCTGAAGTAGCTTCATCAACAGTTGATACAGTAATCATCCAAGTAGTTAAGCATAATGCTAGTGATGAGTGGACTCAAGAATTCGCTGACAACGGTGAATACACTCAACAAGCAATCAACTATGATTACGTGAATAATAAAATCCCATCTGGAGATCTTCATACAACAATCAAATACCCATTATCTGAGGCAGATACTACTACTGAAGAAGATGGATTTATTGGATTGGCTAGTATCCTAGTTGACCTAAATGAAATCCCAGTTGCTGCTGGAGAAAGAATCGGATATTCTGTTTCTATCAAATTAGGTGCTGACTATGGTTACACGCTTACAGATTCATTAGTTAACTACTCTCGTTTTTGGTTGTTGACTTCTTCTGAAAATGGAATTGGTGAAATGCCAAACAACTGGGAAACGTTGAACCATTCTTACATCCTTCACAATTCTGTTTTGTATAACATTTCAGATCTAGGATGGAACGGTATCTACCACCCAACAATTGCATTTAGCGATTCTTACTTTGAGAACCATGACTTCTTCTTACAAGTTACAACTCAAAACTTGGATATCGAAGAATTGACTTCTGCTACTATTGAAGTTTCTCCAAACCCAAGTAACGGTATCATCAACATCACTTCTGCTCAAGATATGGACGGTGTTTCTTTGAACGTTGTTAACCTAGTAGGACAAACAGTGATGAATGCTGAAATTAACGGTATGACTCAAAAACTTGACCTTACTAACTTGAACAAAGGTATCTACCTTATGAACTTCTCGAAAGAAGGAAAAACAGTTACTAAGAAGGTTGTATTGAAATAATCTGACTAGTACTTACTATATTAAAGAGCTAAAGGTTTTTCCTTTAGCTCTTTTTTTTGGTCCATATATAGCTCATTCAGCTTAAGACCCTTTTTTAGTTTAAAATATTTCTGTAAATTAGGACTCACTTTTGAGAAACCCATATTTTATTCAAATGAAAAAAACTTCTATTCTACCTGTATTATTACTTGCAGGAGGGACTTTAATGGCCCAAAATAACATTCAGTCTTTTAAAGACATGATCAACACACCTGCACCGGTAAACATGAATCAAATTGTTGACCCTATGGTGGCGCCTCAACTTTTAAACCAAGATGAACCAGCAACTGCACCAGTAGCAGCTGTAGTTTCAGTTTACGATGGTGTAGAAGAGGTTATTATCGGAACAACAACCTACGATCTTCAAACAAACAACTCTGTACAAAACAGATTGGTAGACATGGGAGATGGTAAAATTGCTGCTGTTTGGACGATGAGTGATGAAGATGGACCTGCTTTTGCTAACAGAGGTACTGGTTACAACTTCTTCGACGGAAATGACTGGGCTGATCAACCAGAGTCTAGAATCGAATCTAAACGTACAGGATGGCCATCACTAGTAGTACTAGGAAATGGTACTGAAGCATTCTTATGTCACAGTACTGATGATTCAAGTCCTGCAAACGTATTCGGAACAAGAACTACTCCAGGAACTGGAGAATGGACTTTAGGAACTATCAACGATGGTACTAATGACCTTGATTTGACTTGGAACAGAATGGTTACTGGAGGTACCGATAACAATACACTTCACGTAATCGGACATACAGAATTTCCAGAATTGATGACGGATGAAAACACAGTTGGTTATATCTCTTACTCTAGATCTACCGATGGTGGAGCTACATGGGATATTGTTGATTCTGTTTTAGCTGATATCGATTCTACAAACTACCTACCTTTCGGTGGTGATGGATATGCAATCACTAGTGACGGAAATACTGTTGCTTTCGTTTGTGGTGGTTCTGAGAGAGATGTTGTCATGATGAAATCTATTGATAACGGAGCTACCTGGACAAAAAGCATCATTTGGTCTTTCCCAATTGAGAAGTTTGATCCAGAAATTCACTTGATCGATACTGCAAACAGAGCAAACACTTCTGATGGATCGTATGCAATCAGCCTTGATGATGAAGGTGATGCTCACGTATTCTTCGGTAACTACTACCTTGCTAATACTGAATTATCTGCTGGAACTAGCTGGTACCCATTCACTGACGAACTTTTCCACTGGGAAGAAAGTTATGGTGTAGCAGATACTGCTAACGCATTCCAACAATTTGATACACTAGCAACCTCTGTTGATAGCGTATTCTTAGCTTCACTTACAGGAACTGGATTCGATAATATCGCATCTTACTTCAATAGCCTTAACTCTATGCCAAATAGTTTTGTTGATGCTAATGGAGATATCTATGTAACTTACTCTGGTGCTGTACCAACAGGTTTATATGAAGACCAAGATGGAGCAGGTGAAGAATATGAAAGAGTATACCGTCACCAATACCTAGTTAGATCTACAGATAACGGTGCTACATGGTCAGAACCTAAAGATTTATTGACTGAGCTTATCACTGAAACTGAAGAGATCTTCTATGAAGCTGTTTACGGAAACGTAATGGTTCAAGACGGATTCATCTATGTGACGTACCAAAGAGATGATATTCCTGGTATCCACATCCAACCAGCTACTGACAATCCACATGAAGAGGTTTCTGAAAACAAAATCGTTATTGTAAAGATTGCAGCTGCTGACTTTGAACTAATCGGTATTGAAGAAAATACTACTTTTGGTAGTGCACAAATCTTCCCTAACCCTGCGAACAACAACATCAACGTTCGTTTTGAATTAGATCAAGCTCAAGATGCTACTATTTCTGTTGTTAACATGATCGGTCAAACTATGCTTACTAAAGCAGTTGAAGCTGAAATGGCTAACACAGTATCTATGGACGTAAATTCTCTTAATGCTGGAGTTTACTTCGTACAGATTTCTGCTGGTAACAGTACAATCACTGAAAAATTGGTAATCAAGTAATTCTGATTACATCTATTATAAAGCCCACCTGTTTATTCAGGTGGGCTTTTTTTATGTGCAAAATTTTGATTTCTAAACCAGAACATAGTGAAGAATAAAAATAAAATAGTATTTTAACTAGCTGATAATGAATCAAACAATTATATATGAAACTAAACTTTATTCTACCAGCAGTATTAATCTCCGGGATTATGCATGCTCAAAATATTGCAGGGATAACGGTTGATCAGCAACACATCGCGAAACCAGTTATAGCTCATCCTCAGGATTTTCAAAGTACTGAGTCCATCACCCCCAATACAATCCCAACTTCAGCGCCATTGGCCAGTACTGTTCAAGTATATGATGGGGTTTTAGAAGCCGTAATTGGAACGAGTACCTACGACCTTCAAACCAATAGGTCTGTTCAATCGCGATTCGTAAATCAAGGTAATGGAAAACTTGGTGCAGCTTGGACTATGAGTCAATCCACTTCCAGTCAATATGCGGATCGTGGTACTGGATACAATCATTTTGATGGCTCAGACTGGCAAGATCAACCTGAGACTAGATTGGAGAATCTAAGAACAGGATGGCCAAGTCTTATCAGCCTGGCAAATGGTAAAGAAATTTTCTTAAGCCATGTATTTACCAACCCCGCTGGAGCGAATGAATTTGGTGTGAGGGACAATGCAGGTACCGGTTCTTGGGACATTGGTACGGTAGCAGATGGTTCAACGAATCTTGCTATATCATGGCCGAGAATGACCAATGGTGGAACAGATGGAAATACGATTCATATCATCGGGCATAAAAAATTCCCAGAACTAGAAGAAAACGGTAACAATCCTGGGTATATCTCCTACTCTAGATCTACAGATGGAGGTCAGACTTGGGATATCCACGATAGTATTTTACCTGAAATTGACTCTTCCCACTATACCCCATTTGGTGGAGATGGATATACTATGGCTTCCAAAGGAAATACGGTTGCCTTTATTATAGGTGGAACAGATAGAGATGTAGTTTTGATGAAATCTACCGATAATGGTACTACCTGGACAAAAAATAAAATATGGTCTTTCCCAATAGACAAATTTGATTCTAACACCCACCTAGTTGATAGTACAACCTTTCCTGAGGGAAGAATTAATACTGCCGATGGGAGCTACAGCATCGTAATAGACGATAATGAAGAGGTACATACCTTTATGGGGAATTACTATATGTCCAATGGAACATTGGATAACGGTTCTTCCTACTACCCACTAACAGACGGAATTTTCCATTGGACGGAAGACTATGGATATGCAGATAGCTTAAATGACTATCAGCAATTTGACACCATTGCATATGTTGACTCTCTGGATTTAGGTGATGGCCCTGATCCAACACAGTATATTTCCTCGTATTTTGTTTCATTGACTTCGTATCCTCATGCTGCAATTGCTGCAAATGGTGACATCTATGTTACCTATTCTGGAACAGTAAACGGACTCTATGAAGACCAAGAAGGAGCTGGAGAGGAATACGAAAAAGTATATAGACATCAATTTGTTGTTCGTTCACAAGACGGAGGTACAACCTGGTCTGAACCAAGAGATCTAATGGCTGAATATGTAGCTAACAACGATCCATTTATAGAAGGAATGTATGGGAATATTGTCTTGCAAGGTGACGATATGTATGTCCTATATCAAAGAGATGAATACCCGGGAATTGCTGTGCAACCAGCCGAAGGTAATTTACATGAAATCATCACCAATGAAATAGTAGTTGCCAAAGTAGCTATAAGTGATTTCAATACAATTGGTATAGAAGAACAAAATAGTTTAGGTGCTCTTGGGGTATATCCAAATCCAATCATCAATGGAAAGGCTATGCTTCAATTTGATCTGAACCAAACAGGAAGCCTACAAATTGATATGGTCAACCTATTAGGTCAAACCGTTTCTTCGCAAAAAATGACGGTAGAAAACAAACAAGAAATGCCACTTGATGTTTCGGAATTAGGATCTGGTATCTATTTTGTGAAGGCAACAATTGGAGGTAGTAAAATAACAAAGAAAATTGTGATTCAGTAATTGAATCGATAGTACAAAAGGCTGTATTAGAATTTCTAATACAGCCTTTAATAACAGTTTTTCTAGTATTTTTTGAATTCAGCAAATGGGCTGGATCGTATTTATAATTTAAATTAAATTCTATGAAATTTCATCATTTTAGTATCCTCTCATTATTCCTAATTTTCGCTTCATGTTCTAACTCAACAGACAATGATGGGGATTCCTTCATTGTAACATTGGGTGAAAACAATGAAAGTGAAATTAAAACCAAAAAAATCCTCAATCCGGAAATAACTAGCGAATGGGGAAACTCTACCTTCTATGGATTCGATTTCAATGGGGATGATGAGTACGATTTGTCCATTACACAAGAAAAAGGACTAGCTGGACTAAATTTTACGAATACAGTGAGCATTAATGTTCACTCCGCATTGGTAACCTTCAATCAAGATCAAATGACCAGATCTAGGACAGCCTATAGTGATAGCACGGCATTCTTATCCAAAAACTCAGCCTTTATCAACTACCCAAACATCACATCACAATCCACAGTTTTAAACATCCTACCTGAGAATTTCCTTACGGGTACGGATATAAACCTAATCGATCCCGATCTAGTCTGGAGTAGTAGACATGATGCCTCTACCTTTGGGTATTTCGGGCTCTACCTTTACCTCCATAGAACCAGAAATTGGGATACCAATATTAATAATATCCAGGACTATTATTATGAAGGAGCCAGAAACAAAGGCCATCAATTTGTCCTTTTTAAATGGCCTGACTACAACAACTCAAATCCTGTACAATACTTTTACGGATGGATGGAATATAGCCTTTCAAAGGATTTGGAATTAACCATTCATTCTGTTGAATATCAAACTGAAGGAAAGATAGAATAGTTAAAACCTCCGAGTCCTCTCCAAGTGACTCTCAGGGAATCTTTTCAAAAAAACCGCTTAGAAGTAATTTCTAAGTGGTTTTTTTTATGAATAATCATAGTATGTATTACAAGTAAATTTAGCTATGGGTCAATGTCCTTGAGCTTAGTGTTATTATTACATAATTAAAACAGCTAAGCCTCACCGAACTCACTGGTTATCAATAATTAATAATTTATTTATATCATTTTTTTACCTACATTTAGCTAACAAAAAATATAACTTAAAATAACTTTTCATGAAAAAAATTAACAAATTCCTTTCATTATTATGTGCTATGTTACTTACAAGCACACTATCCTATGGGCAGTACCCTACAGATCCCAATCTACCCTTTGATGTATATACCACCGTAACATGGACAACTTTTGTAGATCATTGTGATGATATCATCATTCATTCAGGAGGAAAATTAATTCTTTCAAATACGACCCTTGAATTGGGTTATCCCAACAAAATCACAGTTAAAAACGGTGGCCAAATAATTGTAGACAATTCCACCATACAGGGAGATTTTAATGAGTCTTGTAGCTATATGCCTCAAAGATGGAATGGAATTCAATTTGAGAACACATATCTTAGTGATCCCAATACTGATCCTGCCGTTATTATAAAAAATGGATCTGTTTTAACGTATGCGAATACAGCTATAACTGGCCTTAGTACGTATAATTCAAACAGTAGTAAAGCAAGAAGAATAGACATAACAAATTCAAGTTTTACGGATAATGTAACCCATATGTATCTAGCATATCCAGCCAATAATACCGATCCGGGAATTACTAATATACACTCTGTAATAGATGAATGTTTATTCGACAATAGTGGACCAAGAGCTATGTCGATAGTTCGTGGAAATGATATTGATTTTACCAACAATGAAATACACAACTACGACAATTCAAATGGGATAAATTACAACGATTATGGGATGTATGTCTATGGTTCTAAAAACTTGTATTTCGGCTATAACCTATTCAATAATACCGGTACATTTGGAATGATATTTTCCGGGCCAGACAATGCTATAAACAATACTGTTTATACCACAGAGAACATTACCCTACTGAACAATCGATTCTATTCTAACAGTACTCCTAACGAATTGAATTTTACAGGTTATAATTATACTGCCATATATTTTGGTCAATATCCTGGAACTGTTACTTCTCCACCCCTTGTTACTGGTAATAAAATAGATAATATTTCTATTTCATACAGTACGCTCTTAAATACAAATCCTGATTTAAGCTACACCTACTGTGGTATTTATACTGATGTAATTGAGAACAATAATATGGAAATACATATTAATTATATGGATTACTTTCATACTGGAGTTAGCGTTAACAATTGTTTGACAACCAGTGGTAGTTATATCTATGACAATGATTTCCAAAAATGTGGAATAGGTGTTCAGAGCAGGGATAACAATAGCCAACTAAGTGTTTCATGTAATAATTTCGACAGTGGCGGTTTAGGTATTCAGGTAACAACAGGTAGTTCCTTAAAAAACCAATTGACAGCGGATCATATGGATCAATACATTACAAACGGTATGGATATAGAATGCCTAAGCACAACTTCTTTCCTGTATTCTTATTCTAATTTAAATAGTAACTACGCTATCCAATTCAATGGTAATGTAGTGCCTTTATATACTCCAGATGTAGTGAAATGTGAAGGACAAGCGCCATCACAAAGACAAGCCAACATAGTTGAAACCAACTTAATGGTAGATGTTCACCCAAATCCAGCGTCGGATATCTTAACCATAGAATTGGATCAGGTAGCTAAAGATGGAACCATCACCTTAATCGATCAACTCGGTAAAGTGATACTTACACAGCCATTAAACTCCTTAAGTGAAAATATAGATATCAGTTCACTTGAAAATGGAATGTATATCTTAAATATTGAATCAAATGGACGTAGTACTACTAAGAAGGTTTTGATCCAATAGTGACGAAAATAGCTTTTATAAGACATTAAATTTAAAGCCCCGCATGGATGTAATTCTGTGTGGGGTTTTGTTTTACAGCTCTCCATGTCACCCTACTGAATGTTGTTGGACACTACACCTAATGGTAGAAAACTTCCGAGTCCTTTTCGAGTGACTCGAAGGGATAAAAATCCTGAAATTATCATTTCACCTTATCTATCCGCACCCCTAATACAAAATGAACATTAAGACTTTGATTGGAAACACGTATTTGATCAAACGTAGAATTGTGCACTTCAGGAATACCTTCAGGATCATCCCCTAATACCGTATTCATACTATAAGGGCCAATGGTACTATTTGAAAACCATCTATAGGAACACCTAAATGACTTTTGTAATACTTTCCCTTCTCCAAAATTATATTGGTAGGCCAAATGTCCACCAAACTTATACATGGGTCCAGGGGTAGATATATTAGTGTCAAATTGCTTTCTTAAAAGACTTGGTCCGATATAAAAAAAGTGATGGTTATTGGTGGTTCTATAGGCATAATCGACATTAAGCGCATAACTCCTATCATGAATTTCCAATCGATTCCCTAGGTCGGTACCCTCCAGTTCATATTTGTCCACTTGATCGAAACCAATAATCCGATCACTATTCATTTTACCTACACCCCATGAAAAACCATGATGCTCATTTAAGAATATAGACATATCCAGTTCATAACTTAATCTAGTTGTTGACCGGGGATGCTTCTTCATAGAGCAAAAAATAATACTCCCTACACAATGGTCATCCGTGAAATTATTTTTCCGCATTTGATTCTCTATAGCATTGGCAGCACCCAAACCTGAAAAACCAAAAGAATAGGAAATGAAGGCATCTATTGTTTTTCCTTTAGAAGAAGGACTGTTCAAAACATCCTGTGCAGTGATGGTGAAACAAAGTAGACAACATATACTAAGTGTATAATTTTTCATGATTTAAATATAGATACTACAATATATTAATTATCTATAATTAGCTAGCTTAGATTTTCCATGAATCTTCTATTTCCTTTAATTTCCATTCAATAACACAGTAGTTAAGAATGAATTACGCCCTCCTGATTAGATTAGTTTGCAATTGCAACTGGTATTGTGAACACCGTATTTTAGCACAAATTCCAACTCAAGCTATAAAAGCGGAAATCAAGGTTTCCAAGTCCTTAGCAACTGACTATAAACAGAATAAACGAATCATTATCTAACTGGAAAAAAGAACAGTGAACACTATTTTTCAGTAAATTGATCTTAGAAAAATAACTATTTTATAAAAAAAGTTAATTATATGAAAATTAAACCGAATGTTATCCTAGCATTGTATGCCTTAAGTACCAACATTTCCGATGCACAAATTTCACCTGTTAATTCCAGTTTAGACATCAATAATATCAAGATGTCTATTTTATCAAATGGTGATATTGGATGGGATTATTCCAACACAACTACAGAAGCACCTATTGGATCTGGTCAAACATTTATATTTTCTGGAGGATTTTGGATGGGAGGACTGGATGAAAATGACAGTATTCATTTAGCTGCGAACACGTTTAATCAAAATGGTGTAGATTATTGGCCTGGCCCCATCTCTACTAATTACGATTCAACCTACAACAGATCCTGGTTAATTACCAGAGAACAGATTGAAACGCATATAGCGGAATATAGCTCTTCCACCTACCAAATGCCTGAAGTAATTGAAAATTGGCCTGGTAATGGAGATATTCAAAATGGTGAGAGCCTGACTTTGGCACCTTTTGAAGATTTAAATGGAAACTCACTCTACGAACCACAACTCGGAGAACATCCCTTAATACGAGGAGACAAAGCACTATTTATCATGGCGAATGATAAAACAAATGCGCATGGTAATACAGGTGGAGATATTATTTCCGCTGAAATACACTTAATGCTGTATGGCTATACGGATGTAAATGAACAATTAGAAAATACGGTATTCTTCCATTATGAAATATTTAACCGCGGATCCGTGAATTATACCGATTTTTACGCAGGAACCTTTTTCGATTGGGATTTAGGCCGTTACAATGATGACTACGTTGGATGTGACAGCTTTAGAAATACAGCTTTCATTTTTAATGGAGATAATAATGATGAAGATGGTTACGGCATTAATCCTCCAGCTGCGGGGCTTGTAAGTTTGAATAACCCGATGGCAACACACTTCTTTTATCATAACAACTTCTCTCCTACCACTGGGAATCCAACCAATTCAAGCGAATATTACAACTACTTGTCTGGGAAATGGAAAAATGGTATTCAAATGACTGCAGGTGGATTTGGAATGGACTCACTTGCTCCACCCACCAATTTTATGTACTCAGGAAATGTGGTTGACAATACTGGATGGACTGAAAAAAGCGAAAACCACGTGCCTGATGATAGAAGGGCCCTTCAATCAGAATTTTTTAGTCAATTTAATGCCAATTCATCGATTTGCCTGGATTATGCCATGATCTATGCCAGGGATACCAGCTTCTCCAATATAGAGAATGTAGATCTATTATTATCACATGTAGATTCTATCCAAAACTTTTATGACGAACATTATCAAGGTTGTTCCATTACGGGAACGGACATTGAAAACTTAGCCATCGAAAATTTAAATTCCAACCAGGATATTGACCTATTATTCGATATGATTGAAAATAAATGGCAGCTTATATTTAATGAAATGAATGGCCAAAGTGTTGAAATTAGAATACTAAATACGATGGGACAATTGATCAGAAAGGATCAATGGGAAATTGCAAAAGATAGATATACTATTGATCTAAATTCAAAAACAAAAGGTATCTATTTTGTAGAAGTTCTTACCAATGGTAGACAACAAACTTTTCCTATTATTTTAAATTAAAGAAGTCCAATCTAGAAACTTTATTTCTAATAAAAAGGCCTACATTTTAATGTGGGTCTTTTTTATTTTGTGGTATAATGAAGTGTAATTTGGACAAATGATGCGCTACATTTAACTATAAATTATGCATTTAAAAATGGTGATATTGCCTTCCTTCTGGGAGTAGTTTGTAACAAGGGAACATTTAACAATATGTTAGAATTCTTAATCCTTTGATTCATTTTTCACTAATGAATAAAATAATCCATCAGTTTGCTAAAAAACTGAATAAAATTTGTGATTTTTACATTCATTAATACACAGCTTAACAAGAGAATGCGGAAGAGATATGAATAGTTTTATTATTAAGAGTTCATCTACCAGAAAGGTTATTTTTCTCTTCGTGTTGGTCTGCTGTTTAACCCCTTTAATTTCACCACCAATTGCCTTGGTCCTGGGTTTGCTGGTTGCTCAATTCATTGGTCATCCCTATGCTCATCTTAACCATAAGACCACACAACTATTATTAAAAATATCTGTGGTAGGCTTGGGATTTGGCATGAATGCTACGAGTGCTTTAAAAGCCGGGGAAGAGGGTATTATTTTCACCATTGTATCTATTGTCACTACACTTGTCTTAGGTTATTTAGTAGGTAAATTAATGAAAATTAATACCAAAACATCCTATTTAATATCTGTGGGTACCGCCATTTGTGGGGGTAGCGCTATTGCTGCTATTTCTCCCGTAATTAAAGCAAAAGAAAATCAAATATCCATTGCTATTGGGACGGTATTTATTTTAAATTCCATTGCCTTATTTTTATTTCCAGCAATAGGTCAGTCCTTAAATTTATCGCAAAGTCAATTTGGTATGTGGTGTGCCATTGCCATACATGATACAAGCTCCGTTGTAGCTGCAGCGAATAAATATGGTGCAGAGGCTTTAGAAATTGCTACAACCGTAAAATTGGCAAGGGCCTTATGGATTATTCCACTGTCTTTTTTATCTACTTTCCTGTTTAGTAATCAGGGAGGTAAAATTAAAATACCTTACTTCATTGGTCTGTTTATATTAGCTATGCTTGCCAATACCTATTTCCCTTTTGTACAAAAATACAATCATTACTTAACCGATATTGCTAAAGTAGGTTTGACCTTAACTTTATTTCTAATTGGTAGTGGATTAACCGTAAAAACAATACGATCTGTTGGGTATAAACCATTATTACAAGGAATAATAATCTGGCTGTTCATTTCTGTAGCATCCTTAAGCATTTTGATGACAGTACTGACGGGAGATTAAGTGTTTGACTTTATGCTGACCGTAGCCTTAGAGCATATAGTAAAGCACAGATACAAACTACCCTCCCTGTGGTTAAAATCTTATATTTGAGCATCCTAATGATAGGAAGCTGTTTCGCAAGCCATACTTAGTCTAAGTGAAATTATATGCAATCATTTATACACTATTTTTTACATTTAGTTTTTCCTCTTTTTATCGCTATTGTATTTTTTCGAAAAGAGTGGAAAAAGGTGTATATCGTGTTGTTAGCAACTATGCTTGTTGATTTGGACCACCTATTAGTTAGCCCAATCTTTCAGTCAAATAGATGTAGTGTAGGGTTTCACTACCTCCATTCTTTTTACGCTATTCCGGTATATTTCATTTTATTGTTTTTTCGTAAACCTTTCAATATAATTGGAATAGGATTATTGTTTCATATGCTTACAGACTTTGTTGATTGCCTGTTTATGTTTAACGGATGTAAAATATGTTTTTCAGAAGCTCCGGCATTCCAACTTTTGGAAACTATTTCAGACTTACTTGGTATTACGACCTGAGCTAAGAAATTAGGTGCTATCACCCTATTGGGTGTAGTTATCGCTTTTTTATGATATCTTAGAAGACTACGCCGAGTGGAGAAATAGTTGATTCGAAATCAGTACTAATACAATAAATTTAAAGCCATGATAAATCAATTAGCATTCTTCTTGTCCTTGATTCTTTTATGTTCTTGTGATAATGATGACAATACAATAGTCGAACAGGATAATGATTTACTCCATGCTTGGTGTCTGATCGAATTTCGTCCTGGATTTGGACCAACGGACAATTATAGTAACTGTGAAATTAGATGGGAATTTCAATCATCAGATTCAGTTGAAGTTGAAGTTAACACAAACGTTAGTAGTAATTTACCATTAAGTAATACTGGTATCTATTATTATAGTTACGATCCTTCCAATAGTAAAATAACAATTGAGACGATCGAATATGATGTTGTTTTAAATTCATCCAGCCTGGAAATTTCAGACAATCCAGCTGCTGATGGTCCTCATTTAATATTTGAGAAAGCATCCGATTAGAAAAAGAAACACCGCATATATGCTATGCTTTTGGTATGCAGATGCCTGGAAGGAAGTTTAATGTCGCTCTACTCTAAGTAGAACTCCTAATGAGACACCAGGGAAAATAAATAAAAAAGTTTTAACTTAGAATTACAATCATCAAATTATTATGAACAATAAGATCCTATCATTATTCCTAATAGCTATTATTTTTACTTTATCATCGTGTAGCAAGGAAGAGGAGCCTACATTCGAGGAAATCTTAACCTCCCAACTATGGGTAAAAAGCAATGTGGGCGTCAAGTATGGAACAGATGATCCCGATGATGAAAACGTTCCATTTGAAGAAGAGACGGATCCCTGTAATTCAAAAGTGCTTCTATCCTACTCAGATGATGGGATGTATAAGATATACGCAAATAATGGATGTAATAATTCCAACAATTATGACCGATGGAATTATATCTCTGAAGATCATTTTCTAATACATTTTAACTCAAGTGTACCGCTTGCTTTTGGCTATAATGTAAATAGCTTTTCAAGAGAGAGGATTGAACTTTACACAACAGGCAAATATTCGGGCCTTAATTACGTTAGAACTTTTACATTTATACCGTTTGAATAAGTAACAAAAAAGAATACCCCCACTGGGTGTAGTTGTCGTATTTTATTTTGGAAGACTACGACCAGTTGGGCAACCTACATTTAACTACTGACAATACCTCTTCTTTATGAATTCGATTGTATTATCCAAATTCTCATAACCTAACTCTTCGGATTTAGAAATTGATTCACAAGCCTTTTCAAACTCATCTTCGTAGTAATAAACGAGCGCTAAGTTAGTATGATAATAGTGCCTTTTTGGCTCAATTTTAATAGCATTTAGGTAATCTAAAATAGCTAGATTATTATTCTTTAATTTATAATTAAGTAACCCCCTATTACTATAAAAAATAGCGCTATTGGAATCAAGTATTATAGCTGTATCTAAAAGAGAAATTGCTGTTTCCAGTTCATTTGAATTCGAATAAATACAAGACAATTCAAAAAGTATCCTAGGATTTTGAGGCTCCAATTTTCTTGCCTCTCTATACAACCTAACAGCATCATCATAATTCCTAGAATTTTTAAATAATCTAGCTTGTTCACAAATTTGTAGCGTTTCTTGATATTGATATTCGTATGGTAAAGTGATACTAATTGAACCAGAAGTTTCATATCTATTATACCATTCTTTAGGAAAATAACGCCTTGGATCTTTATGAAAATTTAGGGCAAAAAGAGGAATTGTCAATATCAAATATAAAATGGTAATTGTCACCAACTTGGTATCAAGAGGGCGTATGGTTTTCAGATAAAACCACGCCATTATTATAAAAGCAGGAATAATAATTAATCCAGGATAATCTCCAAATTTCCAGTACAAATACCGAGTAAATAATATTACTGACATAAGAATAATAATCACCTGAAAAGAAAGTACCATTTTTGAAGACCTCTCTTTTATCAGATCCATAATTGTTCTTGCAAAGAAATAGATTGCCAGCCCTAACAACCCGAGAATTAAAGCTTCCGATCCTCCTGCGTCCTGAGTTCGATTCCAAATACCCCATGGAACAAGAAAAATACAGAGGTAAAACAAAAAATTCTTAATTCCCTTCATTTAATTTTATAGTAATTATTCTAATTGAATTCACTACCACTATATCACTCATATCCTGTCAATTCACAATTAACTACCAAGGTAGGAAACTAATAAATCGAATTGCTGATTTAGCTAAATAAAAATGAATCTATAGGTAGCGGACTTATAGATTCTTTTACATTTTTAGGATGGCAGGAGTATCTAGGCGGATTACAAATCCTGGTAGATATGAAGGTGTAGTTGCAAACTACACCTAGTAGTTGTCGTACTTTTATGATATTTTGGAAGACTACGCCGAGTGGGGCAGGGCAACTTCGAACGACTTAAGATTCAATAGTTGATTTGAAAAAATCAACTCACTGAAAATAGGTATTTTTTTCATTTACCTGAATTCAGTGATTGTACGTCTAATCAATTGTTATTAGCTTCACCAAAGCTTATTAATTTCCATTAATCGGAAAGGAATTTAGAAGAAATCAAAATAAATTTCATATATATATGAAATTACGTAACTTTGCTGAACAGAACTATGAAAATTGAACTGGAAAAATTGGAAGACTTAAGCGGTAAACAAGCTTCCATTTACAGTGTAAAATTGGATGACGATGACCTTAATCTGTTTGAGCACTTCATGGAAGAAAATGATGAACTCTATTCTGATGAAATAGATGACATTTATTTGACACTTGAGGATATTGGATCTGATACTGGAGCAAGGGAACAACTTTTCAAACATGAATCAAGTCCTCCCGATGGCGTGGGAGCATTGTATGATAAAAAAAGAGCTAAACTAAGGCTTTATTGCATTAGATATGGTAATGATATCGTTATACTAGGGAATGGAGGAAGAAAAACAACTCGCACCTACCAAGAAGACCCAAAATTAAATGGTCATGTAGAATTAATGGCAAAAATATCAGATGGAATTAAAGAAAATATAACATCAAAATTATCAAATAATAGATTAGTATTCGAAGGAAGTTTAACGTTTAATATTTCCAATGATGAGTAAAGACAACAAAAAAATCAGTATCCTTCAAAGGATAAAGTCGAGAATATCAGACAGTAAAAGGCATAAAGTAAAAACCAAAATAATGATTGCCGTTGCCATAGATGAGGCAATGAAGGCTAAAGAATGGAGTAAAGGAACACTAGCTGAAAAAATGAATCAGAGATCTCAATCCATTGTAACGGCATGGTTAGGTGGTAAGAGTAATTTCACAGTTGACACTTTATGTGACCTTGAAAGAGTACTCGAAATACAATTGATACAACGGGTAAAAGATAAACCATCAAAAGTTGTAATTAATATAGTTGCAGGTACTAATCCTTCTTTTTTTGAGAAAAGAACCCATTTTAGTCATTTAGAAGGAAACTGGATAAAATCAAACAAAAAGGAAGTAAAATATGTTAATTAAAGCTGTAAAAAAATATGATATAAAAGTTGTAGAAATACAACTGCTTGAAACTAATCTTGCTATGGTTCAAGAGGATCTCTCTTACGAGAGCTTCACATATGGTTTAGAGCTAGAACACATGACTAACCCTGAAGAGAAGCTAATTAGTAACCAATGTAAAGTATCTATTGTCTGTGAAGACGTAGAAGTGGGTGGGATTACTGTAAATGGCGTATTTAAAGTAAGTAATGTTGATTTTGAATATGATAAAAATGGGATTAAGAACTTTCCAAAGGATTTGGCTACAACCTTGAATGATTTCATAATATCTACTACTAGAGGTATAATGAGTTCAGAATTTAGAGGAACCCATTTACATCATGCATATTTCCCTTTTATTGATCCTAATAATTTTTCCAGAGAAAACCCACAATAGAAAAAAAGTATCGTTTATAACTAAAAAAAGCATCACTAAAAGTGATGCTTTTTTTAATTCTTATTCCATCACCTTACTATTCGCCTGATCCAACTGCTCCAAAGAATACTCCATATACACATCGGTAACATCCTTATTGGCATGCCCCACACAAGCCTGGATAATATCATAAGCAACACCTTTTTGCCGAGCTAAGGTGATCCAGGTATGCCTGGCCATTTTAAAAGATAATTTCTCAATCTCAGAATTCCTAATTGCGATTTTAAGATCCCGACCACCAATATTATTTTGTCTGATCTTATAATTTTCATGCCCCTACTCTGTTTCTACCCCTTGAGTTAGCATATTGAGTAAAAAATCTCCTTTACCCCTATACTTTTCAATAATTCGCATCGCAACAGGTTCCACCAGTATGGACAACACCTTAAGAACCGTACCACCAAAGGCTTTAAATGAAAAAAGCACCACTTAAAAAAGTGATGCTTTTTGTTGAGCCAACGATGAGAATTGAACTCACGACCTCTTCCTTACTAAGGAAGAGGTCAATAAATTGTAGTTACAGGTTAAGTATACGTTTTTAAAAAATCGCCTAAAATCAAAAATGGTAGTCCAAATGTAGTCCAAAATTGAACTCTCATTTAAACTACCATTTGGTAATCAAGTACTTCAGAAGTACTGTTGAGGTCGGAACCGTACTCAAGTCCTTTATCGGATTCCAAAAGAAAAAAATACATATTCTAAAATGGCTGACTAGATCTAAAACAAAAAATCCGAAAACCATTATAAAATAAAGGCTTACGGATAATAGTTGTGGAGCTGCAGAGATTATTTCATGATCTCAGAATGGGGCTCCGTGTACCCAAGCTAAAAGCACCACTCACTCCGTTCGAAGGGTACTTTTTTTTTGCTGCCTTTTCAAATTTCATTTGAACGACCGCAAAAAAAAAGCCCCCTTTAAAAAAGGGGGCTTTTATACTTGTGGAGCTGCAGAGATTCGAACTCTGGTCCAAACAAGGACAACAAAAGCTTTCTACGCGTTTAGTGTCGTGTTAATTGTCGGAAATAACCGGGCCGGACACGGACCTTGGTTAAAACTTATTCTCTTTATCTCACAACTGCATCGAGACCTACAGTTGCCAGTTCATCTTTTTTGATTCTTCGATTGAAAACAGGTGTTGAACAGACCTATTCTCGGAAGAAAAAGCTAGTTAATCCTAGATTAAGCAGCTAAAGCGTAGTTAGACTCGCCATATAAAAAAAAGTGTTGTGATTTAAATTTAAAGAGCCAAATTCACAATGCTCTACGTGCTTACTCCCACTATCAGCTTGCTGTCAATACCAGTCAGCCCCAGTGTATGCTACAAATATATCAAAAATCGTGCATTTCTTGCCTGGAAATGAATAAATCGAAAAATTAAAATGGATACCCGATCCCAATATTCAATTTTACCCGATCGATACGTAAATCCTCTGTCCATCTATCGCGTACATCCTTCCCAATACGCATGGTATTGATACCATCTTCAGCCGGAACGGTATAGAATGCCGTTGGATTGTATAGCGGATATCCAAAATCGAAACGGAATACCAAGAAGCTAAAGTCATAACGGATACCTAGGCCTGATCCCAGGGCTAGATCTGAAATAAATCTATTTACACTCAAATTCCCATCAGGTCTTAAGATTTTACCTTCCTCGTTCTTATAGATTTGATTATCCCAAATATTCCCGGCTTCCAAAAATAGAGCTCCCCTAAAATTACCGGTTATATTAAATCGATACTCCATATTCAGTTCAAACTTCAAATCGGCAGAATAATACAGCGTGGTATCATTTCCAACATAGGAACCAGGCCCTAAGGAATAGGCATCAATGGAGCGTAAATCATTGGATCCACCAGCAAAGTATTGTTTCTGGAATGGTATCGCCTCAGAATTCCCGTAGGCTACCCCTGCTCCCATAAATAACCTCAATGCCAAGGTCTGGTGATTGCGGTATTCAAAATAATACCTATAATCTAAATCCAACTTGGTATACTGCGTAAAGGCATTCCCAAAAATCTTATAGGGTTGTCCATCTTCGGCCTCCATCATACCAAATTTGTCCGCAAACATATGTAGGATATGCCCACTGTACTCCACCCTAAAATTGAAAAGGTTATGATCCTCCACCTTGTTCAGGTCTTGGTTATTGTAGGTATATAGGTAGCTGGTAGACGTAATCAGGTGATCCGTATACTGCTGATTGAAGGCAGAACCACTCACCCCGGATAAATCCGAACCCTCATCTACAAATACCGAACTGATCTCTACCAGACGTACTTGATGCGATTTATATCGTCCTTCCTGCCAGGCATACCCAAAAGAAGTAGTCAAAATAGAACGCCCAAAATCAGGTCTATTTATACGGTTATACCCTACTGCAATATTGGTTCTAGCATTACTTTTCGGGGGTAAAAACTTCTTAGGATCTATAGGACTCAAGAATCTGGGAAATCCTAAATTGGTCTCTATACTCCATTTTGAAGAGTTGAATAAACGCTTATCAGATTCGTTCGTCACCTCTTGCTTTTCTGCCGTTCCTGAGAAGGAAACCTGCAAGGCTTCTGCTCCGGAAAATAAATTGGGATCCCTGAAGGAAATCTTTTCGGTCAAACCATATCTACCCGAGGAATGGATCACCTCTATATCCTGGGTAATCTCGTATTTGTCGGTAGAACTAAGTTCTATGACACTATTTATCCTGGGGACAGAGTCGGATAGATCAGTTTCCTCAAAATTGAATTTCACGCCTTTAAAAACACCTAAACCCACTAATTTGGAATAACTCTCATCGATCTTCTCCTTAGAGAAAAAGTCGAATTTTCGAATTTCAATAGAGTTACGGATAATCTTCTCGGTATATCGTTTTTCATCCAATGGGAAATAAATGGAAAGACCATCATACATCACCACTTGCTTGCGTTGATCTCCTGGTACAACATCTATATACACGCTTATTTCATCAAATTGATAACGCTTATGCTTTTGAGTAGAACGTACACTATCAGTCACCACTACATCATCCGCAATAGTATAATAGATATCTACCTTGTTTTTCTTCCCAATGGTATCGGCTTCAAAAGTCAGGTGATCTTTAGTAATGGTATAATAGCCGTTATTTTTGATCAATTGAAAAATTCTATTGTGCTCTTCTTTTAGGGTCCAAAAGTTGAATTCATCCCCTTTTTCTATCAAGCTGTAGTCCTTTTCCTTTTGTATCAAATCTTTGATAAAAGGATGCCCATTATCCTCTATAACAATGTCTTCTATATTATATTTGTCGTTACTGATAATCTCGTAATATTGAACCGCCTTTCTACCATCGAATTTTATTCTGGTATCAATCTCAGCATCTAAGAATCCAAGGTTACGGTAATAGAACAATAACTGCTTTGCAGAACTCCCGGTAGAAGCATGGTCTAAAATCACCCTATGCTCTCCACCTCTTCTAAAAAATATAAATGATTTGGGATTCGGCTTCTGTTTGATATAGGCGTAAACTTCTTTATTTTTTACCTTTTTACCATTCAGGTGCACCTTGTTTTTGGTAAGAATAAACTGATCTTCGGCAAGTTTAGAGCCTGTACCGCAGGCAACCAATAGGCTACACACTGCAAACAACAGGACCAAATTTGGCCTTATTTTATCCGAAATATTAAATTTCATCCTTTACCTTTGTATTCCACAAAATAAGTATGTCTGGTATGCTATCAAAGAATACAGTTAAATATATCCATTCTTTAGAAAGAAAAAAAAATAGATTAAAAGAAAATCTATTCTTGGCCGAAGGTAAAAAAACCATTTTGGCTTTCCTGCAATCTAACATCCAAGTTAGAGAAGTTTTCGGTAAAAATGAATGGATAGCACAATTACCCGTAAAAAAAGGCACTAGATACACTGAAATAAGCACCAAGGAGCTTTCTGAGCTTTCTCAACTATCTAATCCAGATGAAGGAATTGCCATTGTTGAGATACCAAATAATTCTATTAAGGTAGCCGATTTAAAGGGGCAACACAATCTATATTTAGATCGTCTGATGGATCCGGGAAACCTAGGAACCGTCATTCGTATTTCCGATTGGTTTGGAATACGCAATATCTTTCTAAGTCCAAATTGTGTAGATCCTTACAATGCTAAGGTGATCCAATCTACCATGGGATCTATCGCCAATGTGAATATTCAATTTGTAACGGATCCTGATAGCTTTTTCAAAGAGGTTCAGGCGGTAGAAATCCCAATTATAGGAACCCTATTGGATGGGGATAATATTTATGAAAAGGCCTTACCCAAGGAAAGCCTGGTGATTATAGGAAACGAAGCAAATGGGATCCAGGAGGAAACAAAAAAATGGATAGCGTTACCACTATCCATTCCAAAATTTTCTGATTCTTCTGTTGAATCGCTAAATGCAGCTATCTGCTACGGTATTGTTGTTTCCCAACTTGTAGGAGGGAAATAAGAATTAAATTCCTTTGTGAATTTCATATTCTCCGGTAACCTTAGGCTCCATTTTTTTATCAAAAATAGTATGTTCTTGAGGTACCAGACGTGAGAATATATACTCTTTATAAAAGTGAAAAGTCTGCTCATCGTCCTCTTCTTCTTTTTCGATAATCAGTTTCAGAATTTCAGAATCCCACATAAAAACACCTATAAGTACAGAATCATCTGCTGATGATGGAGGATAATAAAACAAAGAATCAGGTCCTAGAACTTCTGTTACTATATCCATATAAAAATCCACTGTTGGAAATGGCTCAAGTAGGTATTCAGAAGTGACCATCAATCTATCATTATTTATGGGTCTCCAATGTGTCTTTTCTATTTGATGTCCAGGGGTTTCTACAGTATGATGTACTGGGTACGGAAATTCATAATCAGAAAATGAAATCCACTGATTAGCAAGATTAGTAGTACCCTCGCTGATAGAAACAATTGCATTAGTAGAACGATCTACTGTAGTAGTTGTTGTATTTAACTCAACCCCTTCCCAATTGTGCACCTTTTCGAATCCACCATGATTAAAATGACGCGTAAATAGGTCATTATCTATGACATACTTTTCCTCGTCCTCTTTACATGATGTAAACATCAATCCTAGGATTAAGGATAAGGCAGCTATTCTGTAAATTGCTTTCATACTTATTGTACTGGATTAGGAAAAAAAGATCTGGAATCGGAAACTACTACATCCCCGTTTTGGTGATAACTTGTGATATTCCATTCGTACTCTTCACCTAACAAGGGAATCCATTGATCCGTCTGAAAAACGAAAAAGTCATCATTAAGAGTAGCATAATTTCTACCAAATCCTATGCGGTAAAAATAAGGTGCCTCAGCTACTTGTTCCTCCGTTTCCACAAAATCCTTTTTCCACATTGTCAAAGTTTGCTGATTACCAGGTACCCCTTGCCATTTGAATCGTAAGAAGCCAATAGGAATGTGATTCAATTCACTTTCATCCACTGGTCTAGCTCCAAATTTTTCTGGTTCCTTTTCACAAGAAACCAGACTTAGACTAAGAAAAAGTCCCAATAAAGGAACCAGAAACAAATGCTTTCGCTTCATAATTATTATTTTTCAAGGACAGATTACTCCCCTATTTCACTAGTTATTGTCTCAAATTTAAACAATTTAGCCGTTTTTACCCCATTACAAAGGGATTGTTTTGCTTTTCAAAACCAACCGTAGTTTTTGGCCCATGTCCGGGAAACAATTCTACCTCCTCAGGTAGTGTATAAATCTTTGCTTTGATACTATCAATAAGGTCTTGATGATTACAGTGTGGCAAGTCTGTTCTACCAATACTCAACCTAAAAATAACATCTCCTACAATGACTGCTTTTGAGGGCGCATGATAGAAACATATATGTCCAGGAGCATGTCCAGGGCAAAATAGTATTTCCAACTCTACTTCTCCCCATGTAAGCACGCCTTCTTCAGGAAGAAATCCAGCCGCTTCCGGTAAGTCCGACATTTGCAAGCCATACATTTGTGCATGCTGAGCAGCAGTGTCCACCAAGACTTGGTCTTTTTCGGTATAATAAGGTTTTAATCCCCAGGTTTCATAGACAAAATTCCAACCAAAAATATGATCAATATGGCAATGTGTATTGATCATTTTAACTGGAGTCAAACCGTTTAAAGTGATAAACTCCTTTAATCTTGAACGATCATTTTCATCGTAACATCCCGGGTCTATAAGAATACATTCTTTCTTATCATTTTCCAATATATAGGTGTTCTCCTGAAAGGGACCTAAAGTGAGGCTATGGATCTTCATGTTGTATTTTTTGTCAAAAATAAGAGATTCCTTTAATATCTTATATTTTAGAAGGCATATAATGGGCAATAGCCCATTTTTTAGTACTTTCAATTTATGGATATAAAATCAAAGATACAGGAATTATCAGGGATCTATTTTGATGAAATCAGAGCCATAAGAAGGCATATTCATCAGCATCCTGAATTATCCTTTAAAGAATATAAAACCTCTGAATTTGTTCAATCTAAACTTAGCGACTGGGGCATTTCTTTTGAAGCTGGATTTGTAGAAACTGGTATTGTAGCCAGCATCAAAGGTAAAGGAAAAGGAAAATGCCTATCCCTAAGAGCAGATTTGGATGCCTTACCTATCAAGGAGGGAAATATCCAATCTGATTACCGTTCTGAAAATGACGGTGTAATGCATGCCTGTGGTCATGATGTACATACCGCCAACCTTTTGGGAACCATCAAAATAATGAATGAACTACGCGATCTCTGGAATGGTGAATTGCGATGCATCTTCCAACCGGGAGAAGAACTACTTCCTGGAGGAGCAAAATTGATGATTGAAGAAGGAGCACTCGGTAATCCCCTACCCAACCATATTCTTGGCTTACATGTCTACCCGGATATGGAAGTAGGAAAGGTTGGCTTCAGACCGGGAACCTATATGGCCTCAACGGATGAATTGCACTTAAAAGTAATTGGTGTAGGTGGTCATGCTGCCTTACCACATAAATTGGTGGATAGCGTTTATATTGCTTCACAAATTATTGTAAGTCTTCAACAGGTTGTATCCAGAAAGATGAGCCCCTATGTACCTTCCGTTATATCCTTTGGATATGTATCCGCCGAGGGAGCGACAAACGTGATTCCTGAAGAAGTATCTTTTAAGGGGACCCTTAGAACCTTTGATGAAGAATGGCGTGCACAAGCGCATATTGAAATTGAAAAAACGGCCAAATTCATTGCCGAAAGTATGGGTGCTACCTGTGAGGTAGAAGTTAGAAAAGGCTATCCATTTTTGAAAAATGACGAGGACTTCACTGCCTTTACCAAACAATGTGCAATAGAGCTTCTTGGAGCAGAAAATGTGATTGACCTGGACCTTAGAATGACTGCTGAGGACTTCGCATACTATAGCCAGTTGATGCCTGCCTGTTTCTTCCGTTTGGGAACTGCTGAGCCCGGTAAGGAAAATGAAAAGAAATTACATCATCCGGAATTTGATATTGCCGAGGATGCCTTGAAAACAGGTGTTGCCGTAATGGCCTATTCGGCTTATTCATATTTAGCAAATTAACGCCCTCCATGTCAAAAATTATTAAAATTGCAGGATATGACCATATTGAATATGCTGCACAGTACCCTACTGAACAAGAATTACGCGACCAAAGCGCAGCCTTTTATGCCATGATGGATACAAGAAGGAGCGTTCGTGAATTTTCTGACAGATCCGTACCAATAGAGGTCATAGAAAATATTATAAAGACAGCTTCAACGGCACCATCCGGTGCACATAAACAACCTTGGCAATTTTGCGTTATTCAAAACCCAGCCATGAAAAAGGAGATTAGAATTGCAGCTGAAGCGGAGGAAAAAGAAGGTTATGAATCCCGAATGAGCGAACAATGGAAGAATGATTTACTTCCGCTTGCTACAACTTGGGAGAAGCCATTTCTGGAAATTGCTCCTTACCTGATTGTGGTTTTCAAAAAGGCCTATGAGGATATAGACAATCCTAAAGCTACCAATTATTATATCAATGAATCAACGGGAATAGCTTGTGGGATGTTGATTTCTGCCATTCATCAAGCAGGGTTGGTAACACTTACCCATACTCCACAGCCAATGAAATTTTTGCATAAAATATTGAATAGACCGAAGAATGAAAAACCCTTCCTACTCTTGCCAGTAGGTTATCCGGCGGATGAGGTATTTGTGCCGTATATTCATAGGAAGCCTTTAGATAAGGTGATGGAGGTTTATTAGAGAAATAAGGAAAGAGACTGTTGTTTATAGTCTCTTTTTTTATGCTTGATTCTAGCGGTAGTGAGGGAAGAAAATGGTAATATATTTTATCTCATCTACGTGCGTAGAGCCTGTTATTGTTCTTTTGTCTTGATACAAAATGAACCAAAAAATCAAGACTTCTTTTAAATAGATTAGAAAATACTACGGTTCCTTGCAGGCTGCTAAAAATAACTCGCTCCGCTCAGACAGATTTTTAGACAAAAAGCCTTTCAGTCTCCTTGATTTTTAAATTATTTAAAAAATGTCGGAAGGAGGTTACGAGTTTCTAATGCCATCACTAATCCAGAAATAACACACCCCTAGCCCCTCTCAAGAGGGGAGACAGTTGTACGAGGTATTGGTGTCTCGTTTGTAAATCGTCAAAATTAAGATCAAATGAATGAAGTTACGGAATGGCGTTTATCGACCAAAGGGAGATAAAAGAAGCCTGAAGTGACGAAGTGAATATCCCGAAGGGTGATCCTTATTTTGACCAGATTTTTTGCTTTCTTTTTCATCGTATGGAAAAAGAAAGAGCCCAGCGGCTCGAGCGAAATAAAGAGGCACTATAATAAGTAATCCAATCCTCCCCATCTACGCACATAAAAAAATATCTCAAAAAAAAAGGGAGACTGTGTTTACAGTCTCCCTTTTTAATATACTTATAACCAATTATGATTCACGTTTCACACGATCATCTCTTCTTGGTCTATCATCTCTACTTGGACGATCTTCACGTGGTCTTCTTGGTCTTTCTTCATAACCTTCTGGCTTTGGAAGAAGTGCCTTTCTAGATAGTTTTAGTTTTCCTGTTTTAGGATCAACCGCTACCAATTTAACTTGGATCTTATCACCTTCTTTCAAGATACCATCTAGAGAAGTCAAACGTTTCCATTCGATTTCAGAGATATGTAACAATCCATCAGTTCCAGGGTTAATCTCAACGAAAGCACCGTATGCTTGAATAGATTTTACCAATCCATCATATACTTCACCTTCTTTAGGGATAAATGCGATATCTTCTAGTTTCTGGATAGCTCTTTTCATTCCGTCTGGATCAACTCCTAAGATTTCAACCCTTCCGAAATTATCAACTTCCTGAATAGTAATAGTCGTACCTGTATCAGCTTGTAAAGCTTGGATAATTTTCCCACCAGGTCCAATAACGCTACCGATAAGATCTTTAGGAATAGTTATTACAACGATTTTCGGTGCATGATCTTTTACCTCTTCTCTAACAGTAGGAATAGTATTGGTAAGTTGCTCTAAGATATGCAATCTACCTTCTTTCGATTGGTGTAGTGCACTAGTTAAGATCTCATTTGATAAACCTTTGATCTTAATATCCATTTGACAAGCAGTGATACCTTTTTCAGTACCTGTTACTTTAAAGTCCATATCTCCTAAGAAATCCTCATCTCCAAGGATATCAGAAAGAACTGCAAACTTACCAGATTCAGGATCAGTAATCAATCCCATAGCGATTCCAGAAACAGGTCTAGTTAATTTAACCCCTGCATCCATCAATGCCATTGTCCCAGCACAAACTGTTGCCATAGAAGAA